>ERZ795057.571-NODE-571-length-37982-cov-5.910644_pt1 | contig 37982 bp, 36 predicted proteins | sample MGYA00375141_ERZ795057 | MGnify/ENA primary metagenome ERZ795057 (study PRJEB30186, sample SAMN05720163) | activated sludge metagenome | isolation source: Anaerobic digester | place: Hong Kong | collected 2015-01-26 ...
CTACATGCCCAGCACCTTTCCCGGCATTTCCATCACCGAAGCCAAGCGGCTGCTTTTCGGCGAAATCGGTATCGACGGCCTGGCGGGACCCAGCGAGGTTCTCATCGTTGCGGATACGACAGCAGATCCCAAGGTTCTGGCAGCGGATCTTCTCGCCCAGAGCGAACATGATCCTCTCGCCAAAGCCACCCTCCTCTGCCTGGATCGCGCCATGGGAGAGGCAGTGCTGGAAGAGGTGACACAACTTCTCGAAAAACTTTCCACCCGGGAAGTCGCTCTTTCGTCCTGGAAAAATTACGGTAGCCTGGCTTTTTGTACCCTGGAGGAAGCCCTGGAGTTCGCTAATACCGCAGCTCCGGAACATCTTGAACTCGCTCTGGAGGACGCGCCGGAACTTCTCCATCGCTTCCGGGCCTACGGAGCGGCTTTCTTAGGCCATGAAAGCGGCGAAGCCTTTGGAGATTACGTGGCGGGAACGAATCACATCCTGCCCACCGCCGGAGCCGCTCGTTTTTCCGGGGGACTCTGGACGGGAACCTTTCTCCGCCCCCTCACATCTCTCCGGATAGAAAAAAAAGCTCTTCAAAACCTTTGTGATGCGGGAGAAGCCGTAGCGCAAGCGGAGGGCCTGGAGGCTCACGGAGAAGCCATGAAAAGAAGGAGGAAATTCTTATGAGCAGAATTCCCCAGGGATGCCGTACTCTCGGAGGAGATTGGGCGGAGGGAATAAACCGCTGCCGGGAAAGTTTTTTTACAACCTTCTCTTCCCGGGGATACATGTCCTTTCTTCCGTCGGGATTACAGCTTATGGAATCGGTGTGGGAAAAATATCCCTCCTCTTTTCGCAACCGCCTGGTGGCGCTCAATTCTCCCCATGCGGAACCCTGCGTTCTCATGGGAGACCCAACTCTGGCAGCGCTAGCCTATATGAGCGCCCATCACGCTCCTCATGAACGCCCCCTCAGGCTCTGTTACGCCCAGAAGGTCTACCGTAAGGGAGAAAGCAGCGAAGATCCTTTCGAAACCTATCAGGTGGGGGCAGAGCTTTTAGGCTGGAACGGCCATGGAGCCGAGGTGGAGATGCTCTCGCTCATTATGGAAAGCTTCGAGAAACTTTCCATGCCTCTTCCCACCATAGTGCTGGGGGATGTACAGATTCTGAAACATCTTTGCTCCGCCCTTTCTCCGGAGGAGGAAAAGAGCATTCTCGAAGCCCTGAGCAACCTCTCTTACGGAGAATACTATCGCAGGGTGGAACATCTTTCTCCTCAAAACGGAACCGCCGCATTTCTAGAGGCTCTCCCCCGTCTCAAGGGAGGGCCGGAAGTGCTCGAGAAAGCCCGGGGCCTCTGTCCCGAGCTTCCTCTGGAGGATATCCGGGAGATAACCATGGCCCTGAAAGAATTGGGATACGGTAAAAATGTACGCCTGGATCTCTCTCTTTTCCGGGAGATCGGATATTACAGCGGCCCGGTGTTCGACATGTATCTTTCCGGAGAAGGACGTTCTCTCGGAGGAGGGGGGCGCTACGACGGCCTTCTCTCTCAATACGGCATGATGGGACAGGCCCTGGGCTTCAACCTGGATCTGGAGCGGATGGCGCGACATGCGAGAAACTCTTCGAACTCCGAAACAGTCATGATCTGGGGAGGGGGCACTTCTTCTCCCCAGGCTCTCGGCTATGCCCGGGAGCTTATTCGCCTGGGAAAAAGGACCGAAATGAGCTGGCATGAACATGCCGAGGCCTCCCGGGAGCTCGCCCGGATACGCCGTTATCGCTGGTGGCTCGATGGAAAAACGGGGCAACTCCACAGCCTGTCCTCGGAAAAAATTCCTCCTCTCGCAAGGGAGGAATGGTACAAGGGGGAATTCTCATGTTGACCGTGGCGCTTCCTACAGGACGGGTTCTGGAAGATGCTCTGGAGGTTCTCGATTTTCTTCACATTCCCACGGAGATTCTCAAAAATCGGGGGAGAAAGCTTATTCTCGAGGATACCTCCTACCGTTTCATCCTTGCCAAACCCATGGATGTTCCTCTCTACGTCAATAGAGGCATTGCAGATCTCGCACTGGCGGGAAGCGACGTACTCCTGGAGAGGAAAAGTTCTGTGGTGGAAATCGGAGATACTCGAAAAGGACAATGCCGCCTTGCCATTGCAGGCCCCCGGGAGGTGGCGAAACGTTTCGAAAGCCATGAAAGCTCCATGACGGGACTCCGGATCGCCACAAAATACCCCCGAGTGGCGGAAGAATATTTCCGATCCCGGGGAATCCAGGTGGAGCTGCTCCATCTGCACGGCTCCATAGAGCTTGCTCCCCGGCTGGGACTGGCGGACTGCATCGTGGATATCGTACAGACCGGAAGCACTCTCAAGGCAAACGGCCTGGTAATTCTCGAAGAGATTTGTCCCGTTTCCCTCCGCCTCGTGGCCAGTAGGAAAAGCGCACATCTCCGGTGGGAGCTTTTTGCCCCCTTCGTCGAAGCTTTCCGCCAGAAAGGATAGGGCATTTAGATGAAACGTTACGAGCGAAAAACCAAGGAAACCTCCCTCTCTCTTGAACTTGCTCTGGAGCCCGGAGAGATTTCGGTATGCACGGGGTGCGGCTTTCTGGACCACATGCTCCATCTTCTGGGGCATCATGCGGGGTGGACCCTGCTTTTCGAAGGAAAGGGAGATCTTCACGTGGATGCCCATCATCTCGTGGAGGATACGGGGATTCTGCTCGGCACGGCCCTTCTGGAACAGATGAGAGAACGTTCGGGATTCCGGCGTTACGGAAACATGCTGCTCCCCATGGATGGTTCCCTGGTCAGAGTCGCCCTGGATATAAGCGGCCGGGGGGGGCTTTTCTGGAAAGGGAGCTTTCCCGCTCCTTCCTGCGGCGACTTCGATATGGAGCTTATCGAGGAGTTCTGGAAGTCCTTCGCCCGGGAGGCCCGGATCACCCTGCACATTCATCTCCTGGAGGTGGATAATAGCCATCACGCAGCGGAAGCCGCCTTTAAGGGAGTGGGCCGGGCCCTGTTGGAGGCGCTCTCCCCCTCACGGATTCCCGAAAGTACCAAGGGGTGTCTTTTATGATCGGCATCATCGCCTATGGAGCGGGGAACTTAAAGAATCTCGAACGAGGATTGCGTGCCGGAGGATTTCCCGCAGCCATTCTGGAAAAACCCCAAGAGGCTGCGGGAGCGGAGCTTCTTATTCTTCCGGGAGTAGGAGCCTTTGCTCCCGCCATGAAGGCTCTGCGCCGTTCGGGATGGTTCGAGAAACTTCAGCTCTGGCACAAAGACAAACGCCCGCTTTTCGGAATATGTTTGGGGATGCAGCTTCTCTGCCGGGAAAGCCATGAGAAAGAACATACTGCGGGACTGGCGCTTCTTGACGCTTCGGTGGAGCTCCTCTCGAAAGCTCCCAAACTTCCCCACATGGGATGGAATTCCCTGGAATGGACCCGCTGCCGCTCCCTTCCGATAGCTGCCACAGAACCGGAACAGACGTTCTATTTCGTGCACAGCTACGGCGTTGTTCAAAGCCCTCATACCCTTGCCAACACCACCACGGGAAAGGTTACCTTCGCTTCGGTACTGGGAAAGGGAAAAGTCCTCGGCATGCAGTTCCACCCCGAGCGAAGCGGCCCCGAAGGGATCGCCTTTCTCTCCCGGCTCGTGCGGCAATTTCTCAAAAAAGAATGGGAGGGAATACAGTGATCCTCTATCCCGCTATCGACTTGTATCAGCAAAAAGCCGTGCGGCTCCGGCAAGGACGCTTTACGGAACAGACCCGTTACGAGGTCTCTCCGGTTCATCAGGCCTGGTCCTTCAAAGAGATGGGTTCCTCCTGGCTTCACGTAGTGGATCTCGAGGGAGCTCAAAAAGGATTCCCCTGCCATTTGGATCTTCTGAAGGAATTTGCGGATACCGGGCTTTCCATACAATACGGCGGAGGCATACGTACTCCAAAGGACGCAGAGAGAGCTCTCGCTTCCGGAGCCTCCCGGGTGATGACGGGAAGCATGATTCTGAAGGCTCCGGACGGAGGCAAATCCCTTTTCGAAACTTTCGGAAACGCTCTCGTTCCCTCGCTGGACGTGAAAAATGGATATGTAGCTTACGGAGGCTGGGAAAAAAGTACGGATTCCGGAGCGGAGTATTTTCTGGAACGCCTTATGGATCAGGGTTTTTCCACCTTTCTCGTTACGTCGGTGGAACGGGACGGCACCGGAAGAGGGCCGGACCTGGAACTTTACAGAAAACTGCTCCGCCTTCGGGAAAAAGCGGAAATCCTTGCAGCTGGAGGTATCTGGGACATGGAAGATCTGGAAAATCTATGGAAAGCGAAATTACCGGGAGCGGTAATAGGCAAAGCCCTTTACGAAGGAAACCTGGATTTTCGGGAAGCTCTGCGGAGGTGCTCCCATGCTTAGAAGGAGAATCATCCCCTGCCTGGACGTTCATGAAGGGCGGGTGGTAAAGGGCGTGAACTTCGTCAACCTTCGGGATGCGGGAGATCCCGCAACTCTGGGAGCGCTCTACCAGAAAGAGGGGGCGGACGAGTTGGTATTCCTGGATATTTCCGCATCCTCCCAGAGAAGGCACACCATGGCCCAATGGGTGGAAGCGGTGGCGGAAAAACTCTGCATTCCCTTTACGGTGGGAGGAGGCATTTCTTCTGCGGAACAGGCGGTAAAGCTGATACGGCTCGGGGCAGACAAAATCTCTCTCAACACCGCGGCGGTCCGCCGGCCCGAGCTTATCGAAGAATGCGCGAATCTCCTGGGGGATCAGGCAGTTGTATGTGCTGTGGACGTCCGAAAAAAAGGAACCTCCTGGGAAGTGGTTATCGAAGGCGGCCGAACTCCCACGGGAAAGGATGTCTTTACCTGGATCCAGGAAGCGGAGAGCCGGGGAGCCGGGGAGATACTTCTCACCTCCATGGATAGGGACGGTACGAAAAAAGGCTACGACACGGAGCTCCTCGAAAAAATCTGTTCCCGCACTTCCCTGCCCGTAATCGCTTCGGGAGGAGCCGGTGAAAAAGCCCATTTCCTGGAAGCCTTTCATGCGGGAGCCGAAGCGGCCCTGGCGGCTTCGCTCTTTCATTTCGGCATTCTTCGGGTAAAAGAGGTAAAAAAGTATCTTCGGGAGCATCATGTTCCCGTACGACTTATGGAGGAAAAGGAAAATCTCTTATGAATTTCGACAAGCTCACATATGATGATCGCGGATTGATCCCCGTAATCGTACAGGATGTCCTTTCCGGAGAGGTGCTTATGATGGCCTGGGCCAATCGGGAATCTCTGGAACGCACTCTGGAAATAGGGGAAATGGTTTTTTTCAGCCGCTCCCGCAAGGAAATCTGGCACAAGGGGGCTACCAGCGGCAACAGACTTCTCGTTAGGGAAATAAAAGCGGATTGTGACGGTGATACCCTTCTGGCCCTGGTAGAACCCCTTGGCCCCGCATGTCATACCGGAGCACGATCCTGTTTTTTCCAAGATCTTTCGGGAAAAGCTCCGGGAAAAAGCTGGTTTTTGGGTGTCCTTTGGCGAACCCTTCAGAAACGTCGTGAATCTTCTCCCGAGGAAAGCTATACCGCGAAACTGCTCTCCCGAGGCCCCTCCCGGGTGGCCCAGAAAATAGGGGAAGAAGGCGTGGAAACTGCTCTTGCAGTGGCCTTGCAGGACAAGGAAGCGGTACGGTACGAAGCGGCGGACTTGCTCTACCATCTTCTCGTAGGGCTTATGGCTTCGGAAATCTCCCTTTCGGAAATTTGGGAAGAACTGGAATCCCGTCATAACCCTTCAGATTCGAATACCGCACCATCCTCGCAGCCATAGCATAAAGAAAGAGAGGGAATCTTACTGAGAAGATTCCCTCTCCGTATCTCCCCAGGGCCAGAATACCTTTCGCCCCTCTTTTTCTTTCAAAGCAAGCAAAATCTCTTCGAAACTCGGTTTTTCCAGGAGCATACGGGAACAGTTTTTTCTTTTGAGGCTTTCCAGGGAATGGGAATCCGAAGACCGGACTATAGTTCGTTTCGGAAGTTCTTTGCGCCATCTTTCGGCTTCTCCCGGAGAGAGTTTTCGGGAAAGCTCTATGCCATCCACGGGAAGATCCTCCGGAACATTCCCGAGAACCGCCACATAGGAAAAAGAGGCACGATCCACGTGAGCGAGAATAGCAAATCCTTCATGTTCATGCACCTGATGGAGAACCTGATCTATGGAGTATCCCACTCCGTGAACCAGAAGAATTTCCTCTTCCCCTAGGATCTGGTTTTCCGAATCGATGAAAAGCTGCTCCCCGAAGCTTTCCGGATCGTTGGCAATCGGAAGGAAACCCTTTCTGAGCCAAACTTCAAATTCTTCCGCCCTTTGAATATGGGGAAAGACGGTTACCACATGAATATCTTCCTCGGTTTGCACTTCCAGCCCGGGAAGCACCAGAAGAGGCATTCCCTCTGCAGCCTTCATAACCGCCCGGACATTACCGCAGCTGTTATGATCCGTAATGGCAATGCAATGAAGCCCCGAAGCCACCGCCCGTTCGGCGATATCCGGCGCCCCCATATCCAATCCTCCGCAGGGAGAGAGAACCGTATGAATGTGTAAATCCACTGCATATTCCCGCAATTTCACAAACACGGTTCTATCCCTTCAATCCCAGGGCTCCCATGCGAGCGCAAAGAGAAAAGGCGGATTCCTTGGAAGTCCCCAGAGCAATCCCCTCTTGGGCACACCGGGAAACCATCTGGGGATCCGGAGTTTTTCCTCCCGCCACGATAATACAGGGGATTTCCCGCAATACCGCTACCGCCACTACGTTTATATGTCCGAGAATAGTAACCCACGCAGCAGGCTTCGGCGCGTTTCCCATAATAAAACTCAGGAGATCTCCCGTAACCCCCCGGGAAATTTCCTTGTGCATATCCCCTTCGCAAAGGACTTCCACGGAAAGTTGGGCAAAAAGTTCCGAAATGGTCATGATTCAGAGTCTCCTCCTCCTCGAGTCTGCATGGTATGAGGCAAATTTCGGGAAAGAGTGACGATTTCCGATGCCAAAGAAGAAATCCTCTCCCGGAGCTTGAAGATGCAATCCGTAATCTCCGCCTTTCCCCGGACGACATCCTCCGCCAGGGCAAAACAGGAAGGGCGTCCGCAAGCACCACAATCAATATGAGGCAGTTTTTCGTAAATTGAGTTGAGTTTTTTGAGCCTTGCCATAGCCTGGGGGAGATCCTCCCCAAGGGGAAGCCTGGAGTAGGGTTTTATCTCCCCCTCAAGGCGCCACTTCCCTTTCTGATAGTGTTCGTGCAACATTTCCCGATACTCTTCAGAAATATCCCACGCTACTTCTATGTTTCGAAGCCTGAGCTCCGAAAGAAAACGAGATTCCGCGTTTCCCACTCCTCCTATGCACCCCTGGGCACAGATTCGGCACTCCACGTAATCCAACCCTCGAAGTTTTCCAAGTTCGATATCCTGAAGCAAATCCAGGGTATTGCGCAAACCCGAAACCGAAAGAGTGCGGAGAGGTTTTTCGGAAAAAGCTTCCACGTGCTTGGCCTCTCCTCCCCGCATGGCCCAAAAAAGCCAACGCATGTTATCTTCTGGGAGAGGCTCGTTCTGCACCTTCACTCCCGCCGCAAGAAGATCCCGAGCCACCCGTTTTATGGAAACCGCATGAGAGAAAGCGCTTTCCCCCCTCCCCAGGGGAGAATGCACCATGGTAATCTTGGCAGGACAGGGTACCATCAGGCAGAGCCGGGCATCCGGATGTCGGGTTGTCCATAGCTGGGCCGCCACTTCCAAGGGATTTTCCGTCGGGATCAGCCTCCCGATGAGCTCGGGGAAACGGACCTGAATAAGCCGGATCATGGCAGGGCAATAGATGGAAATCAGGGGAAGCTGTTCCGTGGACGTTTCCTGAAGAATTTGGGCAGTCGCATAGGCCACGACATCGAAAGCGAGAGGAACTTCTTCGATAGCCATGCGAACCCCAAGGTTATCCAGGGCATGGTACACCAGGGAGGGTTTCCAGTAAGGAGCAAATTGAGCGTAAAGCGCAGGGTCCGCAATAAAAGTTACGGTTTTATGAGAACGTAAAAGTCCCCAATCATCCTCGTTCATGGTGAGAGCTTTCTTTTTGCAGGTCCGAAGACATTCCCCGCAATCGATGCACAGCTCGGGAATGATGTTCACCTTACCGTGAATAACCCGAATGGCTTCGGTAGGGCAGGATTTTATGCAGTTCACACACCCTTCGCATAGGTTATCGTGTGTTTTTATCCCTTTGAAAGAATGATTATTCTCCTCCATAACAGCAAACCTCATTTCAGAACATGAAGAGGCTCATAAAACACCGTGGCCTCCTCGGTTTTTATCCTTTTCTTACAGTAAAGATGGCACTACCTTTCGATATACAAAAGATTCGGGGCTGGTATAGTTTCGTTTCCCCGGCTTCATGGCAGGGCAAAAAGCTCAGGCCTTTCTCTCCGAAGGAGAAACGAAAAAAAGCACCGCTCTGAGGGTGGTTCCCTCTCCGGGAGCCGTTTCAATGTGAAGCTCGTCCGCATTACGTTTTATGTTGGGGAGCCCCATTCCCGCTCCAAACCCCATTTCCCGGATATGATCCGGAGCTGTGGAAAAGCCTTCCTGCATGGCAAGATCCACATCGGGAATGCCCGGCCCTTCATCCCGGACAAGAAGTTCTATTTTCTCCTGATCGATGGAGGCTTGAAGCTCTCCTCCTCCGCCGTGAATAACCAGGTTCATCTCCGCTTCGTAGGTGATAACCGCGGCCCGCTGGCAAATAATTGAAGAAGCCCCCAGCATTTTAAGAGTTTCTTTAATTTGCATGGAAGCTTCCCCCGCCGCGAGGAAATCGTCCGCCTCCACGGAAAATTTCACGATATAGGGAGCCGTCACGGAATCAAACTCCCCTATCGGGTATTTCACAGGGGATAATTCCGGCTCCGAAAAGGATACCGCAGGTTTCGTACATGCTTTTTTTCACCAGAATGATGGGAACCCCCGCTTTCTTTGCCAGTTCCAGGGTATTTTCCTGAGGGCGTTTTCCCCGGGCAAACACAATGGCCGGCAAATCCATCATCTGGGCGGTACGTACGATTTGAATATTCGTCAATCCCGTAATCAGCAAAGATCCCGGCTTGGCAAAGGCAAGGACATCGCTCATCAAATCCGCTCCATAGGCATATTTTACATCCAGAGAACCAGTCAGATCCTCTCCGCACAAGACAACCCCATCCAACAATTTTACAATATCACCTAAATTCATTCTCATGCCTCCTCCTGGGATGCCCTTCAAGCATGCTTTTTCAATTTTTGGCCGGAGACCACCTCCTGCCATGTTAAAGATATCACAATTACTCGGGAAATGCTGCCGATCGAAGCCTGAATTCTTTTATAAATTTCCATCCCGAGCCAGTAGATTGAAGAAGGGTAACCATTCGCCCAAGGGGCCGATGAGTAAGGGGATTGATGGAAAGAGTTTCCTCCCCGAAAGGAATTCCTTTCGCCTTCGCCAGGGAATCCGCCAAAAAAGGCCCGGAAGCCTTTTCTGTGTTGTCGAGCCCCCGAACGAACCATGTACCCAGGGCGTAAGCCCGGGCCATGAGAGGCATATCTCTCGGGCGTTCATGCAGGGCAAACCAAATTTTGCTCCGCAGCTCCCGAAGAGTAGGGTCATAGGATATGCGCCATTTCTGGGAAACCGCAAAAATACCGGAGCGTACCTCCAGCATGGGGTCCAAAGCTCCTGCGTGCCAAAAAGTAAAGGGACGCCCCATTTCCTTGAGAGTTCGCCACAAATCCAAGGCCTCCATGAGCCCCATCACATTCACCAGCACCGAGGCTCCAGCATGTTCTGCCTCTACCAGGGAGGGGTGAACGTCTCTATCCATGGCTCCGGCGCTCCAGAGCGGCATGGGGACAAATTCTTCTCGGGAAAGGAGTTCAGCCAGAAAGGTTCCGCTTCTTCTTAGAACAGGATCCAGGCGGTCTGAAAAAACAGCCATGGCGGTTCCCGGAGACATAAAGCCGGGAGCTATGTGGCCAAAAGCGGCTACCCGGAAGCGGGAATAAAGGTCCAGAGCAAAAATGTACTGCAAAGGAGGGCCATACTCCTGACGAAGGGAAATTTCTTCGCCGTATGCAAGAATCAGAGGGAGCTGCGTTTCCTGATAGATCCGGAGAAGCTCCAGGTTATGGCTATCCGGAGCAAAGCTCAGGGCTCCCACAAGGGCTTTTTCTCGCTTCCACTCCTCCACCCGGGATTTTCCCAAAGGATAGAGATCCTCCCGTAACATGGGAGGTTCGTAAACAAAGCGGATATCGTGATTCTGGGTTCCGTAGTGCCGTTCGTTTACCTCCTGAGCCACCATCTCGAGGGCAGCCCGGATGGAATCTCCCTCGTCGCTCTCCCATCCCTCCGAAGGAGGATAGACGAAAATCTGCCACATCCATCCTTCCTCCAGGGGACGGATTTCACCCCAAAGGCGAGAGGGCATGATGAAAATCATGAAAAGTAACATTCCTAGGATTGTCTTTTTAAACAACTGGATCCCCCCTGTCATGCTTTGCACATCTCATGTATCATACCTAAAGGCGCTCTTTAAAACCACCGGAAATGGGGCTATAAAAAATGATTTTGTTTGGATCTGCGGTCTTTCTGGTTCTTCTTTTCTTTCTCGCCTTAGGTATTTTTTCCGGAAAGGGAGCAAGCCAGGAAAAATTTTCTCTCGGAGGAAGGCAGCTTTCCTCTCGAGGAGTGGGAGGTACTATCCTCGGAGCTCTGGTAGGAGGAGCTTCCACCGTGGGAACCGCGGAAATGGCTTACGTTCATGGCTTTGCAGCCTGGTGGTTTACCCTTGGAGGAGGTTTGGGATGCCTTTTCCTGGGACTTCTTTTCGCCTCTCCCCTTCGAAAGACCCAACTCACCACGATTCCGCAATTTCTTGCTTCCCGATTCGGACATCCCGTAGCCCGCACGGCACTTCTCGCCACGGTATTGGGGACCTTTCTCTCCGTGGTGGCACAATTTTTTGCGGGAATGGCTCTTTTACGCAACCTTTTTCCTCTTTCGGAATTTCAAAGCGCTCTTGTCATCGCCCTTCTCATTCTGGGATTTCTTCTCTTCGGAGGCCTTCAGAGCTACAGCGCTTTGGGGGAAGCAAAGATATTCTTTCTTTACGGCGTTCTGGGCATCTGTGCTTTCATGGCATGTATCAAGGGAAATCCCGAATGGAGCTTCTCCCGAATTTTCAGCTGCGAAAGCTCTTACGGGCTTTTGAGCCGAGGAATTCTCAAAGATCTTACCTCGGGATTTTCTCTTATTCTCGGCGTGTTGAGCACCCAAATCTATATCCAGGCCCTCTACGGCGCAAAAAACGAGGACACCGCCCGGAAAGGTGCCTTTTTAGGAGCTCTTCTCATGCCTCCTCTAGGAATCCTGGGAATCCTTATCGGCCTTTCGGTGCGATCTCTCGGAATATCCATTCCTCCCTCCCAGGTACTCCCCTACTTTCTCAGCGCCTTTTTCCCGCCCTTCATATCCGGGCTCCTCTGGGGAGGCATTCTCATTACCATCATCGGGTGCGCTGCGGGACTTTCTCTCGGCATCGCCACCAACGTAGTACATGATCTGCTTCTTCCAAACCTCTCGGGAAAGATAAAGAAAAAGCTTTCCCTCGTCCTGGATCGCCTGGGAGTTCTCCTTATCGTTCTCTCCAGTACCGCCATCGCCCTGGCATCGGGAAAGTGTTTTATTCTACAATGGAGCTACGTCAGCATGGGGCTTCGGGGAGCAGGAGCCTTCTTTCCCATTTTTCTCGGGATTTTCTTTCCGCAAACTCTTCCTCCCTCCTGGGTACTGGCCTCTTCTTTCGGAGGCATAGGAGGCACCATACTATGGGGAGGAATAACCCGAAACGGAGAACACGCCCTTCTGGCGGGCTTTCTTCTTTCGGGAAGCATCGTGCTGGTAGGAGCAATGCGACATTTTATCACTCATAAAGGAGGTCTCTCGTGATGATGGCACACACCAAAAAACCAAAGGTTCTCGTAACCAGAAAAATTCCGGAAAAAGGGCTGGCTCTTCTCCGAGACAAGGTTGATTTGGATCTTTGGGATTACGACGAAATACCCATTCCAAAAGAGGAGCTTTATGCAAAAGCCTCCAAGCTGGATGGAATTATAGCTCTTCTCAGCGATTCCATGAATGCGGATTTTTTCGACCGGGCACCGCAACTGAAGGTGGTAAGCAACTACGCCGTGGGCTACGACAACATCCAGGTGGAGGAAGCCATAAAACGAGGCATCGCAGTCACCAACACTCCGGATGTTCTCACGGAAGCTACCGCAGATCTCGCCTTTGCCCTTATTCTCGGAACAAGCCGCCGCATTGGAGAAGCGGAGCGGCTTATCCGGAAAGGGGAATGGAAAAGCTGGGGGCCCACACTCCTTCTCGGACAGGATGTATATGGATCCTCCCTCGGAATTGTAGGGCTTGGACGCATCGGTAAAGCCGTAGCTCGAAGAGCCCGGGGCTTTAACATGACCATCTTTCACACGGGACGGACTCAAGAAGACGATCCCGAAACGGGATCCCGTTGGCTTCCTTTGGAGGAGCTCCTGGCATCTTCGGACATCGTGACTCTTCACTGCCCTCTCGATGAAAATACCCGGCATATCATCAACCGGGAAGCCCTGAATCTCATGAAATCCTCCGCGATTCTCGTCAATACGGGACGGGGCGGGCTTATCGATCAAGATGCCCTTTACGAGGCCCTCGCAGAAAAACGTATCGCCGCAGCGGGGCTGGACGTTTTCGATCCCGAACCTCTTCCGGCAGGCCATCGGCTGCTCTCCCTGGAAAATATCCTGCCTCTTCCCCATATAGGAAGTGCCAGCATTGCAGCCCGGGAAGGCATGGCGGTGCTGGCGGCGAAAAACCTTCTCGCCGTATTGGAGGGAAAAGAACCTCTCTGCCGGGTAACTCTTTAAAAAATCTTGCATGGATTTGCCAAACTTGGGAGAGGAAGCCTTGGCTTCCTCTCCGGACATCTCAAAGCGACATCTCCCCATATCCCTTACATTTTTCCTCTTACTCTTTTTTTGTTATCCTCTTCGGAGTTCCTTTCTTTTCCAAAAAATAAGAGGCTTTTCTCGATACATTTTAGGAAGAACAACGCATTTGACAAAAATTGCACTCTTTTCTGAATAAGACGACTTTACCATTTCATTGTTGACAATTGCAACCATCACGTAAATAATGTCAACATATCCTACAAAGGGGGGCCTTTTTGTGGAGAAAAAAAAGTTTCTTTATGAGGGCAAAGCAAAGCGAGTTTATGAAACCCGAGATCCCGAGGTATATCTTATCGAATATAAAGATGATCTCACCGCTTTTAACGCAGAGAAAAAGAGCACCCTCGCAGGGAAGGGGCGCCTGAACAACAAAATCAGCTCTCACCTCTTCACCTATCTCAAGGAAAAGGGCATTGCAAGCCATTTCATCGCTCAAATTGACGATCTTTGTCATACCGCCAGGAAGGTAACGATCCTGCCTCTCGAAGTGGTGGTACGCAACATCACCACGGGATCCCTCTGCAAACGCCTGGGAATCGAGGAAAACATACGCCTGCCTCGGCCTCTGGTAGAGTTTTATCTTAAAGACGACGCTCTCGGAGACCCCATCGTTACGGAAGATCACGCTCTTCTTTTCGGATGGGCTTCCGAAGAAGATTTGCGGGAAATCAAGAAAAGCGCCCTTGAAATAAACCAACTGCTTCAAAAGCTTTTCCTGGATAAGGGCATTATTCTCGTGGATTTTAAAATCGAGTTCGGGAAAACCTCCTCGGGAGAGCTTCTCCTGGCGGATGAAATTTCCCCGGACACCTGCCGCCTATGGGATGAGAAAACAATGAAAAAACTTGACAAAGATCGTTTCCGTAAAGATCTCGGAGATGTTCTCGGAGCTTATCGGGAAATTTTGTTCCGTCTTACAGGAGAGGAGCTATAACCATGAGTTTTCACGCAGAGATTATCATAACTCTCAAAGAAGGAGTGCTCGACACTGCGGGGAAAGCGGTCTCCCTTTCCCTCCGCCATTTAGGGCATCAGGGAATTCGGGAACTTCGCATAGGCCGGGTAGTACACGTCAACCTGGATATTCCAGAAGAAAAAGCTGCCAGGGCCACGGTGGAAACCATGTGCTCGGATCTTCTCGTAAACGATCTTATCGAAGAATATCGGTACACCCTGGAGAAGATTTAAAATGCGCTCGGCGGTAGTTATTTTTCCCGGCAGCAATTGTGATCAGGATGTTCTGCGAGCCTTGAGAGAGCATACCCGGGGAGTCGTGGAACCAGTATGGCACGCAAACGAAAATCTTCCGAAGGATACGGATCTGGTGGTGCTCCCAGGAGGCTTTTCTTACGGGGATTATCTTCGCCCCGGAGCCATGGCGGCTCGTTCTCCCATTATGAAGGCAGTTAAAGAGCATGCCGCCAGAGGCCGCTATGTATTGGGAATATGCAACGGATTTCAGGTACTTACCGAGGCCCATCTCCTTCCGGGAGCTTTACTCCCTAACAAAAGCCTCTCCTTCATCTGCCGTCCCTGCCATGTAAGAGTGGAAACCACGGGATCCCCCTTTACGTCACGCTACTCCCGGCACAAGGTGCTCCAGTTTCCCATCGCCCACCATGAAGGATTGTACTTTCTTCCCGATAAGGAATTGGAAGAACTGGAAAAAAACGGTCAAATTATTTTCCGTTACGTGGATTCCAGGGGAGCTCTTTCCGAGGAAAGCAACCCCAATGGATCGAAAGACAATATTGCAGGAATCGCCAATGCGGAAAGAAACGTACTCGGCCTTATGCCTCATCCGGAAAGGGCAAGCGATCCCGCTCTCGGAGGCATAGACGGCATCGGGATGTGGCACTCCATACAATCCTGGATCGAGGAAAAAGGGAGGAAATAACAATGGATTACTCCGCAGTCGGCCTGAGCCGTGAAGAATACGATTCCCTGGTGGATCTTCTCCGGAGAGAACCCAACGAAACGGAATTACGCCTCTTCGGCGTCATGTGGTCCGAACATTGCAGTTACAAATCCACTCGCCCTCTTCTGAAACAGTTTCTCACCTCGGGACCCACGGTGCTTCAGGGCCCAGGAGAAAACGCCGGAGTAGTGGATCTCGGCAAGGGATGGGGATTGGCCTTCAAGGTGGAAAGTCACAACCATCCTTCTGCGGTAGAACCTTATCAAGGAGCTGCCACAGGCGTAGGAGGTATTATCCGCGACATTCTCGCCATGGGAGCCCGCCCTACGGCTTCCATGGACGGGCTTTTTTTGGGAGACCCCAAAAATCTGAAAAGCCATGCCCTGGCCCAGGGAATTGTAAAGGGTGTAGGAGGATACGGAAATTCCGTGGGAGTTCCCACCGTAGGGGGAAAGACCTTCTATCACGAATCCTATAATAAGAATCCTCTGGTAAACGCTTTTTGCGCGGGTATCGTAAAGCTCGACAATCTTGTGAGCTCCCAGACCGCCAAGCCGGGCCAGAAAGTACTTCTTCTTGGAGCTAAAACAGGTCGGGATGGCATTGCCGGAGCCGCCTTCGCCTCGGTGGAACTCAACGAAGACACCCGGCAGAGTCGCCCCCAGGTACAGATTGGTGATCCCTTTACGGAAAAGCGTCTTATCGAATGCTGCCTCGAGCTTCTGGAGGAAAAACTTGTGGCAAGCATGCAGGATATGGGTGCCGCAGGCGTGCTTTCCTCCTCCAGTGAAGTAGCATCCAAGAGCGGCGTCGGCATGGTGCTCGATCTCGATAAAGTTCCTCAACGGGAAACAAATATGCAGGGATGGGAAATCGCTCTTTCGGAATCTCAGGAAAGAATGCTTCTCGTGGTGGAGCCTTCGAAAATCCATGCGGTTATCCGGGTAGCGGAAAAATGGGATCTGGATTGTACGGAATTCGGGATTGTTACCGAAGAAGAAGAGTATGTCCTTCGGGAAAAAGGTGTGGTAACAGCATCTCTTCCTCCGGCCCTCATAGGAGGAAACGCCCCGGTTATTCATTGGGCCTCCCGGGAACCCGAAGATCTGAAATCGAGAAGCGCTCTTCCCTCTTTTACGCCCCCTGAAAAATGGAACGAACTCCTTCTATCGCTTCTCACGAGTCCCTCTTTGGGCAAGAAGAATTGGATCTGGGAACAGTACGATTCCATGGTGCAGACAAATACCGTGGAAGGCCCGGGACAATCCGTCAGCGTAACCCGAGTTCTTCCCTCGGAAAATTATGTAGCTTTCAGCATGGAAGCGGATCCTTGGAAATGCTTTATTTCCCCCTACCAGGGAGGAGCGGAAACCGTGGCAAAAGCTTTGCGCTCTCTGGCAGTAGCAGGAGCGAGCCCCTTGGGACTCACGGACTGCCTGAACTTTCCCTCTCCGGAAAAATCCACCCAATTCTGGGAACTCCAGCAATGCGTAGCAGGCATGGCGGAATGCAGCAAAGCCTTGGAATGCCCTGTGGTTTCAGGGAATGTGAGCCTTTATAACGAGTATCCCGAAGGGCGTATTCTTCCCACACCTCTCGTGGTAGCAGCGGGAATGATCCCCTCTCTCGACACCTATATTCCTTCGGGAAAATGGCAGGAAAATGATCGTATTTTCCTCGTGGGAGAACTGGAAGCCGCCTTCGGTGGAAGCCATTACATATACAACAGAACGGGCTCTTTCTACGGCCCTCTTCTTCCTTTCGACCCGGAAAAAGAAAAAGATTTTCTCCGCCGGGCTCTGGAAACTGCCGCCCAAGGAGCTGCCAACAGCGGAAGGCCCCTGGCGGGAGGAGGATTGGGAGTTGCCCTGGCCAAGGAAACCATGGCCTGCGGTTTCGGCCTTCACGTGGCTATTACCGCTCCGGTACGGCTGGATTCCTTTTATTTCAGCGAGGGAGGCCCCCGGGCTCTTTATGCGGTATCCCCGGAAAAGGTAGAGGAATTCCTGGATATCTGGGAGAAATTTCCGCTTATCGAACTCGGCACAGTACGAGGAACCCACCTCCATGGCATGGGAGCCTTTAACATTTCCGTAATAGACCTTCAAAAGGCCTGGGAGGAATAACTTCATGTGCGGTATTTTTGGAGCCTATTCTCCTAAAAAAATTTCCGTTCTCGAGGATGTTTACCTCGGGCTTTACGCCCTCCAACACCGAGGGCAGGAGTCCGCCGGGATAGCATGGAGCGATTCCGGCGGCACCATCGAAACCATGAAGGGCATGGGGCTTGTTCATAAGGCTCTGAACCAGAATACTCTGGCGGGCATGTCGTCCTTTGCCGCCATAGGGCATGTGCGCTACTCGACTGCGGGAGGGTCTTTTTCCGCCAACGCCCAACCCCTTACTGCCACGTATGCCCGGGGAGATGTGGCCATAGCTCATAATGGCAATATCACCAACGCAAACGGAACCCGACAGCTTCTCCAAAGCCGGGGAGCTATTTTCCAATCCACCGGAGATACCGAGGTTATTCTGCACCTTATGGCTCATCAATCCCACAAACCGCCCCTGGACGCTCTGCTCTCCTCCCTCCGGCGGCTTAGAGGAGCCTTCAGTCTTGCGGTTCTTCTCGGGAATCGCCTGGTAGCCGCCCGGGATCCCTGGGGTTTTCGCCCTTTAGTTCTGGGAAGACGGGAAGACACCTGGTACGTGGCTTCCGAAAGCTGCGCCCTGGATATTATCGGAGCGGAGCTCGTACGGGATGTACGCCCTGGCGAAATAGTGATCATCGATAACAACGATCTGCAATCCATTACGATCCCTCATACCGCAACCCGGCAACATCTCTGCTCTTTCGAATACGTCTACTTTGCCCGGCCGGATAGCGTAATCGATGGCATTTCCGTTTATAACGCCAGAAAAGAGATGGGCCGCCTCCTTGCGGGAGAAAATCCCGTATCCGCAGATCTGGTGACGGGTATGCCCGACAGCGGCACCATCGCCGCCATGGGCTACGCCGAAGGATCGGGAATTCCCTACGAAAAGGCGGTGGTCCGCAATCGTTACGTGGGAAGAACCTTTATTCAACCCACCCAGCGGGTACGGGAAATCGGCGTGCGTATCAAGCTGAACCCCATCGGAGAAATTATGCGGAATAAAGAGGTGATCATCGTCGACGATTCCCTCGTCCGAGGAACCACATCCAAGAGAATGGTCCGGATGATCCGTGATGCAGGAGCCACTAAAGTACACCTTCGCATTGCCTCTCCTCCGGTGCGTTTCCCCTGTTATTACGGTATAGACACTCCCACCAGCGAAGAACTGGCAGCGGCCCGCATGGATCTGCCCGCCCTGGGAAAACTTGTGGAGGCGGATTCTCTTTCCTACATTTCCAAGGACGACCTGATGGCCGCCATCGGCATAGACCCTTGCCGCATGTGCACTGCCTGCTTTACCGGAGAGTATATGGAGGAAAAAGATTATGAGCCTGAGCTATGAAGATGCGGGAGTAAGCATCTCCAAGGGAAATGCCTGGGTAGAAATGATTAAGGAACTGCTTCGTAAACATCCCTCCCCCTCAGGAGTGGTGGGCGGTATCGGTGGTTTTTCCGGGCTCTACAGCCTTACGGAAGATCTCTATCTTGCGGCATGCTGCGACGGAGTGGGAACCAAAATGGAGCTCGCAAAAGCCTGGAACCGCATGGAAGGGCTGGGGCAGGACCTGGTAGCCATGAATGTGAACGACCTGGTTACCTGCGGCGCCAAGCCCCTCTTCTTTTTGGATTATCTTGCCTGCGGCACCCTGGATGCAGATCGGTATCGCCCCGTCATGGAAAGCGTCATTCAAGCCTGTGAAGCCTGTGATTGCGCTCTTCTCGGAGGAGAAACGGCGGAAATGCCCGGAGTGTACTCCCCGGAGGGGTTCGATCTTGCAGGGTTTTCCGTGGGCGTGGTCTCCAGAGAAAAGCTTATTACCGGAGAAGACGTCCTTCCGGGAGATCTTCTCGTGGGGCTCCCCAGCTCCGGCGTTCACAGCAACGGTTTCAGCCTCGTCCGTAAAGCCCTGGAAGATCTTCCGGATCCCCGACATATCTCCGTTCCCGGAGAAGAAACCCTGTTGGGGGACCTGCTTTTACGTCCCACCAGGCTCTACGTCCGCCAAGCCCTGGAAGTACAGCAATTCGTTTCTCTCAAGGCCATGGCCCATATTACAGGAGGAGGTCTAGAAGAAAACATCGCCCGCATTTGCGGGGATCACATTCCTTCCGTAGATTACTCTTCCTGGGAACGCCCTCCTCTCTTCCGCTGGCTCGCTTCTCAGGGTATTCCGGAAAAAGAGATGCGCTCGGTCTTCAACCTCGGCATGGGATTCGTCTTCGTCTGTTCTCCCGAGGAGAAAGAGCCTCTTCTGAAGGCTCTCCGCACTTTGGGAGAGGAACCCCAGGTTATCGGGGAGGTTCGGCGAAGGGAGCGAAGGCCCTCATGAGCACGGATACTTCTTCCTTTTCCTCCATGGCGATTCTTATTTCCGGAAGAGGCTCGAATATGTGTGTTCTGGCGGATAAAGTGGCTTCCGGAGATCTGCCCGGAAGTATCTCCTTTGTGGGATCCGACAGAGAAAAAGCCCAGGGACTGGAAGCTGCCCGAATCCGTGGCCTGACGACCCGGGTCTTCCCCTACGAAGAACTCGGAAGAGAGCGGGCGGAAGAAAGCCTTATTCAAGCCCTTCTGGAAAGTGGCGTTACCTGGATCGTTCTGGCGGGATTCATGAAGATTCTATCCGCCCGGTTTGTAGCGGAGTTCGGAGGAAGAATCGTGAACATCCATCCCTCCCTCCTCCCCGCATTTCCCGGAGTGGATGCCATCGGCCAAGCTCTGAAATATGGCGTTAAAGTTACGGGCGTTACGGTACATCTCGTGGATCGCAAGGTGGATCATGGCCCCATTTTGGCTCAGCAGGCGGTATCCGTCCCCGAACAGGTGGACCGCGAGACTCTTGAGGCACGAGTTCATGCGGCGGAACACGACATTTACTGGAAAACTCTCAAAAATCTTTTTGAGGGCCGTTACGTAGAACACGGAAGGAGACGAAAGCTCGATGCATAATCGCCGCGCTCTTATCTCGGTTTGGAACAAGGAAGGAGTTCCCGAATTTTGCTCCTCCCTGGTATCGGGAGGATGGGAATTAGTTTCCAGTTCGGGAACCGCAAAAGCTTTGAAAGAAGCGAACCTTCCCGTGACGGAAGTGGAAACGCTTACGGGATATCCTCATATTTTAGGAGGCCGGGTAAAAACCCTGCATCCCGCCGTTTTCGGAGGTATCCTCGCCCGGCGCGATTTTGCCGGAGATCTCGAGGACGTGGAGAAATTTGATATTCCTCTTTTCGATCTCGTGCTCTGCACGCTCTATCCCTTCGAGGAAAAGGCCCGGGAAGGGCAGGATCTTGCCACGCTCCTCGAACATATCGACATCGGAGGAGTAACTCTCATCCGGGGAGCCGCAAAAAACTATCCTCATGTTATCGTTCTTACGGATACCGGAGATTGCGGCACCGTCATGGAAGAGCTCCGGGCCTATGGAGACGTATCTCTTCCTACAAGGCAAAAACTCGCCCTCAAGGCTTTCCGCAAAACCTCCCTCTACGATGCCACCATTCTCGAAGGGCTTGAAAAAGCGCTAGGGAGCTTCGAAGACGTTTTCGAAGAGGAAGCCGTCCTCGGACTTCGTAAGGAGGAAACCCTCCGCTACGGAGAAAATCCCCACCAGGAAGCGGCTCTCTATCTTCCTCCTCTGAAAGATCTTCCCTGGACCTTGCTCGGGGGTAAACCCCTCTCGTACAATAACATTATCGACCTTGACGCCGTTCTTCGGGGAGCAAGCCTTTTTTCCGGCGAGTGTGCCTGTACCATCGTGAAACATACCACTCCCTGCGGTATCGCTCTGGGAAAAACTCCGGAAGAGGCCTTTCAGAAAGCCTATAACTGCGATTCTCTTTCCGCCTTCGGAGGTGTGGTAAGCTTTACCCGTCCTCTGGACGAAAACACCTGCCGCCTTCTGGGAGAGCATTTTATCGAAATCGTGGTAGCTCCCGATTTTGACTCCCAAGGTTTGGAATATCTCCGGGAACGTCGGCCCAACTTACGGATTATCCGCTGGCAGGGAGGACGCATAAGCTCCCTGGAAATACGCAGCACCTGGAGCGGCTACCTGGTACAGCAGGATCGGATGCCCGAGCTTCCCTCTCCTGAAAAGGGCTCCTGGATAGGAACCGAACGAAAAGATCTCTGGGAAGATCTTCTTTTTGCCTGGAAAACTGTGGCGTTGTGCAAAAGCAACGCCATCGCAGTGATAAAAGACGGAGAAACCCTGGGTATGGGACGGGGGTTTACCAGCCGGGTTGATGCGGTTACCTGGGCCCTGAAGCAGGCAGGAGAGAAAGCCCGGGGAGCCATATTGGCTTCGGATGCGTTCTTCCCCTTTCCCGACAGCGTAGAAAAAGCTGCGGAAGCCGGGATAAGCGCAATTATACAGCCCGGGGGCTCCAAGAAAGATCCCGAGGTTGTGCAGGCGGCGGAACGCCTCGGCATAACCATGTTTCTCAGCGGATGGCGCACTTTCCGGCATTAAGATTCTTGGAACGAAAGAAATCGAAAAGGAGGAAGCCAGCATGAAAATACTTCTCCTCGGAGGAGGAGGAAGGGAACACACCCTTGCCTGGGCCCTTCATCGTTCTCCTCACGTAAGCTCCATCTACTGCGCTCCCGGAAATGCGGGAATAGGAGAAATCGCCACCCTCTACGACATCGATCCTGTCCAGGGAGACGAAGTGCTTTCTCTTGCAAAGAAAATCGATCCGGATCTCGTGATAGTAGGCCCGGAAACCCCTCTGGTATCAGGAGTTTCGGACCTCCTTCGAAAAGAAGGATACCCCGTCTTCGGCCCTGGCCAGGAGGGAGCACGCATGGAAGGAAGCAAAGCCTTCTCCAAAACTTTCATGGCCCGCCATGAAATTTCCACCGCTCCCTTCGATATCTGCACCACCATGGAGGAAGCCCTGGAAGCGCTTCAAAAAAGGACTCCCCCATATGTAGTGAAAGCGGATGGCCTGGCGGCAGGAAAAGGTGCTTTTCTTCTCGATTCTCTGGAGGAAGCTCAAAAAACCTGTGAATATCTCCTGGTACTTGAAGGACTTGGAGAGGCAGGAAAAACCGTGATTATCGAAGATTTCATGCCCGGTTGGGAGGTAAGTATTCTGGCCCTTACGGACGGAAAAACGGTACATCTCCTCCCTCCCTCCCAGGATCATAAACGGGCCCTCGACGGCGACAAGGGGCCCAATACGGGAGGCATGGGTGCCTACACTCCGGTTCCCCAGCTTTCCCGAGGCATGTTGAAAAACATTGAAGAAAAGATTATTTTCCCCACTATCGAAGGACTTCGCAAAGATAATATTCCCTTCTGCGGTGTTCTCTATGCGGGAATCATGATTTCGAAAAACAATCCTTACGTACTAGAATTTAACGTTCGTTTCGGAGATCCTGAGGCTCAGGTAGTGATACCCTCCCTGGATATCGATTGGGGACACGTGTTGTATGCCTGTGCCACCGGAACCCTTCAGGAAATTTCCTGGCCCGCCAAAAGCGACGCCGTAGCGGGGGTAGTTCTCGCTTCGTGGGGGTATCCCGGATCCTACGAAAAAGGGAAAGTCCTCTCGGGGCTCGACGAAGCGGAATCCTCCGAAGATATTCTGGTTTTCCATGCCGGGACAACGCTGGACAACGAAGGACATGTCATCACCAACGGCGGAAGAGTATGCACTATAAGCGGCAAGGGGGAAAACCTTGCGGAAGCCATTCACCGGGCCTATGCGGGAGTGAAGATGATCGATTTCGAAAAAAAGCAGTATCGAAAAGATATCGGATATCGGGCACTGAAACATCGGCCCCTGGTAGGAATTATTTTGGGATCCGCTTCGGATCTTCCCAAAGCCGAGGAATCCCTTAAAATCTTCCAGCAGTTCCACATTCCTTACGAAATAACCGTGGCTTCCGCTCACCGGACTCCGGAAGAAGTGGTACGTTACGCTCAGGGGGCTCAAAACCGAGGCCTTCAGGTTTTACTCGCCTTTGCAGGACTTTCCGCAGCACTTCCCGGAGTTGTTGCGGCTCATACCCTCCTACCCGTTTTCGGAGTTCCCGTGAATGCGGGCACCTTGGGAGGCATGGACGCTCTTCTCTCTGTAAGCCAAATGCCTCCGGGAGTTCCTGTGGGATCCCTCGGTATCGACGGAGGAAGAAATGCGGCTCTTCTCGCTTGCCGTGTGCTCGCCCTGGAAAATGAAGAAATCCGGGAATATCTCACGCAATGGAATACAGAAGCTGCGGAGAAAGTACGTAGCTCCCGGGAAAAACTGGGAGTACACTCCCAGCCCCCTGCCGAGGCTTTTCTTGGCTAGCTCTATCACCTATACAAAGTGGTCCTCCCTTCTTCGGGAGGAGTTCGGCACCCGGGTCCATAAAATTTCCCTGGACCTGGGTGCTGGATGTCCTCACCGGGAAGGCCTTCGAAAAGGAGGATGTATTTTCTGCGACTACCGGGGAGGCGGGAGCGGAGCCGCCCTTCAAGGCATCTCCCTGGAAGAACAGGTTCGACGCGGAGCTTTCATTGCTCAAAATCGCTTCAAAGCAAAAAAAGGCATCCTCTACTTTCAAAGCTATTCCGCTTCCAATCTTCCGCTTCCTCTTTTGAAGGAAAAAATAGAAAAAGCTCTTCACGAAACATCGCTCCACCTTCCCATAGTGGGGCTCGCTCTGGGAACCCGGCCCGACCTGGTGCCGGAGGATTTTTTTCTTCTCCTCGAAGAATATATGAGCCGGGGGCTCGCCGTATGGCTGGAGCTGGGCATTCAGACCACCCAGGAAGAGGGACTCCTCTTTCTGCGACGGGGACATACTCTGGAGGCCGTAGAAGAGGCCTTACAACGGGCATCCTCGAGGCCTTCTCTGCGCCTCTGTGCCCATCTTATCGCAGGCATTCCAGGGGAACCTGCGGACCAGCTTTTACGTTCCGTCCGCTGGCTTATCTCTCGCAAGGTATACTCTTTCAAATTCCATCCTCTCCACGTTCTTCGGGGAACCCCTCTCGAAAAACTCTATGAAAAAGAAGAGTTCACTCCCCTCTCCCTCCAGGAATACGCCCGGCGAGTTGCGGAAGTTCTTTTAGCGGAGCCCGAAATTGTGGTACAACGTCTTTCCGCAGACGCACATCCCTCTTTTCTCGTAGCTCCGGAGTGGATGAAAGATAAAAACAAAGTCCTTCAGTGCATCGAAAAAAATCTCGCAAACCTGGGATGATAGAAAAATGAGATAGGACGAGGCCTTCCCTGCAGGGAAGGCCTCGTTTTTCGCTGAAATAAAGAGATGTTAAGCGCACAAACAGGAAGACCCCTTAGGAAACCACTTCCTGAAGATCAAGTTCATTCTCGGTTTTCGCTATCACCGTAGAGACACAGGCATCTCCCGTAACGTTGAGAGCGGTCCGGAACATGTCCAGTACCGCATCGATTCCCGCAATCAAAGCCACTCCTTCGAGAGGCAATCCCGCCTGGGTAAGCACCAGGGTAAGCATGATAAGCCCCGCTCCGGGAACGCCAGCGGTACCGATGGAAGCAAGGGTTGCGGTAAGAATGATGCTGATCTGCATGCTGCTGGTAAGTTCAATGCCAAAAGCCTGGGCCACGAAGAGGGCGCAAACTCCCTGGTAGAGTGCGGTCCCATCCATATTGATGGTAGCTCCCAGAGGAAGCACGAAGGAAGAAATTTTTTCGGAAACTCCCATGGTCTGGACACACTCCATGGTTACCGGCAACGTAGCGGAGCTTGAACGAGTTACGAAAGCCGTAAGCATGGCTTCCTTGACGCCCCGGAAGAACCAGAAGGGAGATTTACGGGTAAAAAGCGTCACGAGCCCCGAGTAGACTACCACCGCATGAACCAGGCAGCCCACGGCTACTGCAAAAATAACCTTGCCGAAAGGAAGAAGGACACTTGCTCCATATTGCGATACGGTTACCGCAATAAGGGCAAAAACGCCAAAAGGAGCGAAGAGCATTACCATGTGGGTAACTTTATACATTACCTCCGCGGTAGATCCCATAACATCCACCACGAACTTGCCCTTCTCTCCCGCAAGAACTGCGGCAATGCCAAAAAAGATGGCAAACACAATAAGCTGGAGCATGTTCCCCTCCGCCAAAGCCTTGATAGGGTTGGTGGGGAAAATGTTCACGATGACATCGACGAGCCCTTTAGGAGCCGCCTGCGCCTTGGATTCCATGGAAGCCACCTGGGATTTGATGGTATCTCCCTGAATCTGGTATCCCCGAACTTCTGCGGAAATAACCTGTCCCGCCGCATCCTTCTGGAGATTCATGCCATCTCCGGGCTGCATGAAACTTCCTATGCCGAGACCAATGGTTATGGCTATGGCAGTGGTAAGGAGATAAAGAATAATTGTCTTCAAGCCTATTCTTCCCAGAGTCATGGGATCTCCGATGGAAGCAGTTCCTACCACAAGGCTTGTAAAGACCAAGGGAACGATAAGCATTTTGAGAAGATTCACGAAGATCGTTCCCAAAGGCTTTACCACCATAACTTTCTCCCCCAGCAAAAGCCCCGCTCCCACTCCGAGAACAAATCCTATGGCAATCTTCCATATTAACGGAATTCCTTTTTTCTTCTGCAATGAAAACTCCCCCTTATCAGAAACTCCGATTCCTTCATGATTACCCCGGGAAAAAGACTTTTTACCCCCCTTCCTCGACCCCGGAATCAAAAGCAATGCTTTTCCTCAAGCAAAGCAAAAAGGAATCTCCCACATGAAAAAATAGCGCAGCAAAGCCTTATTTATATTACGCTTATATAATACGCATTTCTTCTACGAAAGGCCAGCGCCTTTTTCGACTAACAAAAGAAAATTAATGACCAAGAGAAACGAGGCGGAAAAATCTCCCCTACAAAGAATTCTGTTTCTCCATATACCCCGCAATGGTATAATAGATTGCCGGAAAAAGTTCTCAAAATCACAATCCTTTTTCAGCATTTCCCGGAAAAGAAGACAAGGAGGATTTCATAAAAAAGATGAGACAGAATACCCTCTTCATATCATTGCGCCTTCTCCAAAAAGCTTCGGAGGAGGAAATTGAAGCCCTTTACCGTCATGCCGGATGGTGGCGGGACGATTGGGACAGATCCTTTATCTCCCCCATGATCCGAGGGAGTTTTCTTTTTGCGGGAGCTTTCTGTGGAGGACGGCAAGTCGGCATGGGAAGAGTTCTTTCGGACGGAATAAGTGATGCCTATATTCAAGATGTGGTGGTGCTACGGGAATTCCGAGGCCAGAGCATAGGGTCCCGTATTATCTCTTTTCTTGTAAAGGAACTACAACAGCGAAATATCGATTGGATAGGGCTTATCGGAGAACCCGGGACGAAAAATTTTTACGAACAGCTTGGCTTCCGGGAAATGACGGGATTCCTTCCCATGAGGTTATCATGAGCTCTTCTCCTGAATTCCAGCCTCTCCGCATTTCACACAAGGAAATCATTCAGAAATATCTGCCCTCTCAGGGCTTGCTCTTTTGTGAATTCAGCTTTGTCAATCTCTTTTTGTGGGGAGATTCCTATCCCGTGGAATGGGCAATCTGGAAGGAAAAACTTGTTTTATACTCGACTTCCCAGGGTTATCTTTTTCTCCCGGAACATGAAAGCTGTTCTCCCGAAGAGCTGCGGGAGCTTTCCCAGGTAACGCAAGAAAATGGAAGAAGCGGCAACATCTTCTTTCTTCGCAGAGATTATGCAGAACCACGAAGAAACCTCCTGGAACCCTTCTTTATAATGGAAAACCAAAGAGATTACGCAGACTATATTTACGAGAGCCCTGCCCTAGCCCATCTCAAAGGAAGCAAGTTTGCCAAACGAAGAAATCAGATCAACCAATTTTACAAACAGAATAGGCACGTAAAATGTATTCCCCTACACCCGGAGCTATACGAGGAATACAAACCCCTTTTGAAACGCTGGAGCCGGGGGAAAGATACGTATGAAATTTCTCAGATTGAGGAAGAGAGAAAGGCTCTCTGCCGAGCCTTCACATTTTATAAAGATTTGGAGCTCCAAGGGCTGGTGCTTTATGCGGATAACCACGTAGCAGGGCTTTCATTATTTAGTAAATGTAACGAAGATTTCGGGCTGGTTCATTTTGAAAAGGCAGATGTCCGTTACAAGGGAGCTTATCAGGTAATCAACAAGGAGACAGCGAAAATACTCGAAAAACAATGCCCCTATATAAACCGGGAGCAAGATCTCGGGATTCCCGGGCTTCGCCATGCCAAAGAATCCTATCTTCCTTATCGGCTTTTGGAAACATCTTTTCTCTATCCCCGAAAAGAATAAATTTTCCACAAAAAATCCCCCTCCAAACATTTTTGTTTTGAGGGGGATTTTTTGCGTCTTTAGCTGGCCTTTTTCGGGGAAGAAATCGAGGGGTCTTCAGTTTTTCAGGACCACCGACATGAAATCCTCTCCCATGGCAATGGCTCCTTGCGCAGAGGCTTCCCAGCTTTCCACTTTCTCCATATTGGTTAGAACCACCGGAGAAAGCAGCGAAGGAGCATGCTCTCTTATGTAATCCAAATCGGCAAAGATCAACTTTTCCCCTGCCTTTACCTGCTGTCCCTTCGCAACGTAAAGCGTAAACCCCTCTCCTTTGAGAGCCACGGTCTCCACTCCGAAATGGATGAGGACCTCCAGCCCCTCGGGAGATCGTATGCCCAGGGCATGCCCCGTGGGAAAAAGAGCTACAATTTCTCCGGCCAAAGGAGCGCAAACAAGCCCCTCCTCCGGCAAAATGGCCAGACCATCCCCCACCATTTTCTGCGAAAAAACCTCATCCGGCACTTCTTCCAAGGCAAATATTTCTCCTGACATGGGAGAGAGAAGTTGAAGTTTTTTTCCCCGGCTCATAAAACCATTCCCTTCGTCTGTTTTCATGCACAATATCTTTCCTCCGGAAGCTTCCTTTTCTTCCTTCTAGGAAAACCGTTCATCCCTTTCCTTTTCGAGTCGGGAAGCGGCTCCTCCATCGAGAATACAGGTAACATCCGGATGGAGCTGGAGTATGGATGCGGGCAGTTCCGGAATGACTTCCCCCTGCAAGGCTTCGTATATAACATCCGCCTTGGAGGCCCCGCTTGCGAGAAGGAGGATTTTTTTCGCCTTCATGATGGTCTTGATTCCCATGCTGAGAGCAAATCGGGGGACTTCTTCAGGGGATGGAAAGAAACGGGCGTTCGCCTTCAGGGTGCTCTCCTGAAGCTCCACGAGATGCGTTCCTCCTTCGAACTTTTCGTCGGGCTCGTTAAAGCCTATGTGTCCATCCACTCCAAGGCCCAGGATCTGAAGATCGATACCTCCGGCCTTTTCGATAGCCCTGTCGTAACGGCGGCACTCCTCTTCCACATTTTCCGCGGTTCCCCGGGGAATATGCCATTGGTCTTCCCGAATGTTGATATGTTGAAAGAGATTTTTCTTCATGTAAAAACGATAGCTGTAGGGGCTCTCCTCGGAAAGTCCATAGTATTCGTCGAGATTAAACGTGGTGATTCCGGAAAAATCGAGATCCCCCGCCCAATACATACTGATAAGCATGCGATAGAGCCCCAGGGGAGTCTCTCCCGTGGCAAATCCCAGTACACTCCGGGGATTGAGAATGATCTGACTCGCCACAATGTAAGCGGCTTTGCGGCTCATATCCCGATAGGTATCCGAAAGAACGATTCTCATGATTCTCTTTTCCCGCCTTTTCTAAGAAAAACTTCCCGCCCCTCCACAAGGGTTCGCTGTACCTCCAGGGCTCCGTCAAGGAAAAGAAGATCCGCATCGGCTCCCTTGGCAATACGCCCCTTGTGAAAAAGCCCGAGCATATCCGCGGCGTTCGTCGCGGTAAGCCGCGCCATTTGAGGAAGAGAAACTCCTCCCTGATAAAAAACGTTTCGAAAGGCCTTGTCCAGCGTAAGCACGCTTCCCGCCAGGGTTCCGTCCGCAAGGCGGGCTTCTCCCCGGGAGACCCGCACTTTCTGCCCGCCGAAGTCGTATTCTCCCTCCTTCAATCCCGCAGCCCGCATGGAATCGGAAATAAGAATCACCTTTTGTGGCGATTTCATCCGTATCACCAAATCGAAAAAGGCGGGGTGCACATGCACGCCATCCGCAATAAGTTCCGCATAAAGCGAGCTTTTGAGCACCCCTCCCACCACTCCGGGGTCCCGATGATGAATCGGCGGCATGCCGTTGAAGAGATGAGAAGCCGAAAGAGCTCCATACTCCTGGGCCCGGAAAACATCTTCGTAGGAAGCTCCCGTATGCCCCAGGGAAAGCCGTATCCCCTCCTTCGCAAGGGCGGAGCAGAATTCTCCCTGAGGATCTTTCTCGGAAGCGTAGGTAACGATACGGATATCCTCTTTTCTTTCCAAAACCCACTCGGCCATGGGATCTTGTATATCCCGGGAATTCTGAGCTCCCTTGTATCGGGAAGATATAAAGGGTCCTTCGAGATGGATCCCCAGGATAGAGGCTCCCGGAGGGCCCTCCTTCCGGCATTGCCGAACCTTTTCGATGGCTTTTTCGATAGCCTTCAAAGGCATGGTCATGGTGGTGGGGCAAAAAGACGTTACTCCCCGGGAAGCGAGAAAAGAGGAGATTTCTCGTATACCCTGGACATCTCCATCCATTACGTCCCGCCCCACAGCGCCGTGAGTGTGAATATCTATCATGCCGGGGAGGACAAAGGCTCCCTGGGCATCGTAAAGAGGAATCCCCTCGGGCAAATTATTCTCCCGGGTTTCGTAAACTCCACGGATTTTCGCGTCGTGAAGAACCACTCCGGATTCCAGAACGCGATCTTCCAAAACGATGCGGGCATTTACGATGGCCTGCAGCATTATGTCCTCCCCTCAGCTTCCATCCACATCGGATAGAACAGATTCATCCCCTATTTCATAAGGGCCTTCATGGTGTCCGCCAAAATCTCCGCCTTGGTACCCACCACTACCTGCATGGAATTTCCTCCCTTGGAGCGGAGCACGCCGGTACATCCCAGGGCCTTGAGAGAGTCGTCGGAGATGACCGAAGTATCCTTGAGAGTCAACCGGAGCCTTGTAATACAGGCATCGAGCCCCTCAATATTCTCCTTACCTCCCAGGGCCTTTACATAACCCTCCGCCAAACCTTCCATGGAAAGCCCCGTTTCCTGGATAGAAGCTTCCGCAGTTTCCAGCTCCACTCTACCGGGAGTGGCAAGCTTGAACATCCGGATAAACCACACGAAAAGGAAGTAATAGAGCACTCCGAAAAGAAGTCCCAAGGGTAAGAGAAGCCATCCCTTGGTAGCCAATCCCATATTGAGAAAATAGTCGATGGCCCCGGCGGAAAAACCGAAACCGTGGTGAATTCCTAAAACATGGCAGACCGCGAGAGAAACCCCCGTCAGCAGAGAGTGAAGCACGTAAAGTACCGGAGCGAGGAACATAAAGGCAAATTCGATGGGCTCCGTAATCCCCGTAAGAAAGGACGTAAAGGCCACGCTGAAAAGAACGCCGGCAATGGCTTTTTTGTTCTCGCTGCGAGCGGTGGAATACATGGCCAATGCCGCCGCAGGCAGAGCGAACATCATGATGGGGTAGAAACCGGTCATAAAGATGCCCGCGCTGGGATCTCCCGCGAAGAATCTGCTGAGGTCCCCCGTTACGGCCTGCCCCGTGGCAGGATCCGTAAAGGTTCCGAAAACGAACCAGACCATACTGTTCAAAACGTGATGCAATCCCACGGGAATAAGAAGGCGATTCAAGAATCCGAAAACGAAAGCTCCCGAAGTTCCCGCCTGGATAATCCATTCCCCGGCGCTATGAATGGCATTCTGAATAGGAGGCCAGGCATAACCGAAGAGAAGCGCCAAAAGGATACTGGCCCCTGCCGTAGCTATGGGAACGAACCGTTTTCCTCCGAAAAATCCGAGGAAATCCGGAAGCTTCACATTATGGAACTTATTGTACATGGCTCCCCCGAGAAGCCCCGAGATAATGCCTGCCAGAACCCCCATATTGATACTATCGTTAATGGTCACCACCGCATTTGTAAGGGTAAGGTAGCCTATGGCTCCCGCAAGCCCTGCGGCGCCCCCGTTGTCGAAAGCCATACCGATGGCGACGCCGATGGCAAAAATAAGGGCAAGGTTATCAAAAATAGCTCCTCCGGCCTTCATAATAAAGGGAATATCGAAAACATCCGGCGCTCCCAAACGAAGCAACAATGCCGCCGCCGGCAAAACCGCCACGGGAAGCATAAGAGCTTTACCGAGTTTTTGAATTTTTCCGAAAAACTTCATACCTCTGTTCCTCCTCCGAAAAATATGTTTTTGAGTATCATAACTACACTCCGAGAGACATTTCGTACTTGAAACGCTTTCCTCTGTAAAGGCATTTGGTATACTCCACCACCACCTCCTCCTCGACCCAGGTCTGACGCTGAAACAGCAAAATAGGCGTATTCGCTTCCAACAGAAGCGCGGAAGCCTCGAATTCCGAAGCAAGCACGGGCTCTATGGTCTGCTTTGCCCGGGAAAGCCGGTAGCCGTATTCCTGCTGTAAAATGCGGTAATAAGAATCACCCTCCAGGCGTTTCCGGGTAAAACCTGGGAAAAGATGGGCCGGAACCCAGGCATGCTCCAGGGAAAAAGGTTCTTCCCCCACAAAACGGCGACGAAGAAAATAAAAAACCTTGGAATCCTCCGCAGAAAGGCAGAGCCTTTCGGAGATGCCCCGGGTAGCTTCCTCGGTACGAAAATCGATGATTTCGGTCCGAAAAGTAAGCCCCATATCCTGAAGGTTCTCGGAAAACCCCGTAATTTTGGAAAACGTGCAGGGAGGTTTGGGGGTTGCCACGAACGTGCCTCGGCCCTGTTCGCGATAAAGCACCCCTTCGTTTACGAGCGTGCTGATGGCCTTTCGGGCGGTCATACGGCTTATATGGAGTTTCTCACAAAGCTCCCGTTCCGAAGGAATAAGATCTCCCGCCTTGTATACTCCATCGTCCACAAGGGCCAGGATTTTTTCCTTGAGCTGATAATAAAGAGGCAGAGGGCTCTGACGCTGAAGTTGTTTCATCATGCAATCCTCTCTTGTCTGGCTGTTGTCATATGGTATATACCACATGACAACAGGATACCACCAGCTTTTTTAAAGGTCAAGAAAAAGGCCCCTCTTAATAAGAGGAGCCCTTTTCGCGAAAGATATGGTTTGGATCTTCGAAATATTGAAACCCCTGCGGTTTCTCCCCCTATCCCAGGGAAGGAGCAGCTTTTCTGGAAAGCATCATCCGGAAAAGCACATAGACGGTAATCAAAACCAAACCGGTAAGTTTAAGCGTATTGTTCGGGAAAAAAGAAGCGAAGGATACCGTGGCAAGGAGAATCCTTTCGGGAACGCTGATATTGGCGAAGCACCATCCCTGGAATCCCATGGCAAGCCCGAGAATTCCCATAAAACTGGCTCCCACGAGAAGCACCAGGTTGATCACGTTCACGTCCTGAAGAAGTATGGAAGGGGTGTAAATGAACGTATAGGGCAAAAGGTATGCCACAAGGGCAATGGAGGTGGCGGTAATACCGGTTTTCCCCGGGCTTCCTCCCGCGATGCCCGCCCCGGTAAAGGCGGCAAGACAAACTGGAGGCGTAAGATCCGCCATAATGCCGAAGTAGAAAACAAACATGTGTGCCGCCAGGGGAAGCACGTTCATCTTGATGAGCGCCGGAGCGATAATGGTACTCGTAACGATATAATTTGCCGTGGTAGGAAGACCCATTCCGAGCACCAGACAGGCCACCATGGACATGATCAGGGTGGGCAGGAGTTTCCCTCCCGCAAGTTCCACGATATTGTTGGAGATGGTAAGGCCCAAAGCGGTAAGCGAGGAGGTTCCTACCACAAGCCCTACGAGAGCACAGGCCAGAGCCACTCCCAAGGCTCCCCGGGCACCTTCTTCCAGGGCCAGCAGAATTTCTTTCACGCCCATCCGTGTATGGCTTCGCAGCATGCTGACGCCTATGACCGTAAGGATACCCCAGAAAGCTGCGGAAAGAGGAGTATACCTCCGAAGCAGCATGAAGATAATTACGATAAGAGGTACGAGGAGATGACCGTCCTGAAGAAAAACGTTTTTCGCACTGGGCAGTTCCGAAGGATCCAATCCTTCGAGATTTCTCTTTTTTGCCCGGATATGGACATTGATGAAGAGGGCGGAATAATACAGCACCGCCGGGATAATGGCCGCAGCAGCGATGGTGAGATAGGAAATCCCCAGGAATTCGCTCATGATGAAAGCGCCGGCTCCCATAATAGGAGGCATAAGCTGTCCTCCCGTGGAAGCGCAAGCCTCCACGGCTCCGGCATACTCCGGTTTATACCCCACCCGCTTCATGAGGGGAATGGTAAAAGCCCCGGTGGTAGCCACGTTCGCTACGGAAGAGCCGTTAATAGTTCCCAGGAGCCCCGATGCAACGATGGCCACCTTGGCGGGGCCTCCCGGGCTATGTCCCGCGATGGCGAGAGCCAGTTCGTTGAAAAATCGGGCTCCCCCACTTTTGGAAAGAAAAGATCCAAAAAGAATGAACATAAATACGAAGGTGCTGGAAACTCCCAAAGCCACTCCGAAAATACCTTCCGGAGTAAGATACATATGCTGCACTATGCGGGAAATGGAATAGCCCCGATGCATGAAAAGTCCGGGGAAATATCTTCCGAAATAGCAATACACGAGAAAGATTACCGCTAAAAAGGGCAAGACCTTCCCTACGATACGACGCCCCGCTTCGAGCACCAAAAAAATCGTGCCGATTCCCAGAAAGATTTCGTAGGAAAGAGGTCGAGCTCCTCGATGGGCAATGTCACCGAAGAAAAGAGCGATATATGCGACCCCAATTCCTGCAGCACATGCCAGAATCCAATCGTACCAGGGCGTGCTTGTGCGGCTTGCGTTTTTCGAGGCGGGATAGAGTAGAAAAACCGCTACAATGGCAAACATAAGATGTACCGCTCGATGAATAGAGGTCGGCAGAAGGCCGATTCCCGAAGTATAAAGATGAAAGAGAGACATGGCAATAAGCCATCCCGAAACAAAGATACCCTGAAATCCGGAAAGAGTTCGGTATCGGCTTTCGACATCATATTTTTCCACAAGTTTCTGCACATCTTTTTCTGGGATATTCTCTTCTACACTCCCCGCAGCCCCAAAATTCATGGACTTGTCTTCCTTCATGACATAAACCTCCAGACACAAAAATACGGGGGTAGCAAAACACGCCGCCCCCGCGTAAAATCCATAGCGTTCTTACTTGAGAGCGCCAACCTCCCGGTAATATTTTTCTGCTCCGGGATGCAACGGAATAAGAATATGCTTGACGTTTTCCGGGGTCATGGTCTCAAGCTTTTTGGAAACCGCAAGGATATCTTCCTTGTTTTCAAACAGGGCCTTGGTCATTTGATAGACCCTATCTTCTTCCACGCTGTCCTTGATGGCTACGATATTCCAGCTGGCGTAGGTTTTCACGGGATCCGGCTGCCCTTTGTAATATCCCGCAGGAATTTCGAAGGGAACCCAATAAGGGGTCTCTTCTACGACTTTGGCGATAAGTTCGTCCGAGACATCGATAAAATCGACCAGACCGAGAGTGGTAACTTCCACGACTCCGGACATGCCGAGAGAACCAACCATGATGGCCGCATCGATTCTCTTATCTCCGAAAGCCTTGGCGGTATCTCCTACTCCGAGACTTTCCGCCTGGATATCCGCCTCGGGATCGATACCCGCAACCCGAAGAAGCTGCTTGGCGGTTACTTCCGTTCCGCTCGCCACAGCACCGATGGAAACCCGTTTTCCACGGAAATCTTCAAGGCTCTTGATATCGCTTCCCTTGGCAACCATGAGCTGAATGGGTTCCGGATAAAGAGGAATCAGGGCCCGAAGGAATTTCTGAGGATTTCCTTCATATTTCCCTTTGCCCATATAGGCATAATAATAAAGACCGTCCATAAAGCCAAGTTCCGCCTCGGAATCGGCAAGAAGCTGGATATTGTTGACGGTACCCCCCGTGGACTGCACGCTCATCTTGATACCTTCGATACTGCTGTTACAAACTTTCGCCATGGCGGCTCCCGCAGGATAATACGTTCCTCCGGTGCTCCCGGTACCGATATTCAGAAATTCCACCGCCAGGGCTCCCGTAGCCAGACCAAGAAAGCAGGTTACCGCAACAAAAAGTCCTAACCATTTCCAATTCCGCATAGACAAAACGCCTCCTTCAAACATTTTTAGTACACAATCATGATAATGTCTGCAGGCCACCCGGTCAATAGTCAAAAAGAGATAAAAAAAATATTTTTTTCTATAAAACCATTTTTTGCATGGATTTATGTTATTTTTCTCCTCCTTGAGGTTTGTAAGGGCTCCTTTTCACCCTCTTCAAACATTTTGCACACAAAACGCCCTGAAAAAAAAGAGCCCGGTAGATACTTCTGCGAGAGTATCTACCGGGCCAAAAGGAGAAAAGGGAAGTATTTTCGTCATTGAACTACGTGAGAAGAAAAATAGAAATTAGGCTCCTTCGACGATCTTGAGCCGATCTTTCATCACCTGCATTTGCTCTTCCGGGAAAGGATGCACCTGCCGCCATGTTTTTACAGAAGTTCCCCAAATTTTGATAAACCCTACGGAAGCGCCGTGATCAAAGGAATCCGCATCCGTATAGGTAGCAAGATCTTCGTTATAAACGGACTGGCAGGACTTCAATCCCACCACCGTAGCCTGTCCTTTGTAAAGCCGCACCCGAACGGTACCGCTTACGTCTTGCTGCACATGATCGAAGAAGCTGTCGAGAGCCTCCTTGAGAGGGGAGAACCACATGCCTTCATAGGCAAGTTTGGCATAGGTTTTTTCCAGCTCCGTCTTACCCTGAAGGACATCCTTACTGAGAGTGAGGGTCTCCAAAGCCTTATGCGCATCGATAAGAATCTTTGCTCCCGGACATTCGTAAACCTCCCGGCTCTTGAACCCTACGAGCCGGTCCTCGATCATGTCTATCCGCCCTACGCCATAAGCTCCGCCTATCTGGTTGAGCTTTTCTATGAGTTCCACTCCTTCGAGAGCGACTCCGTCGATCTTTTTGGGAATTCCCTGCTCGAATTCGATTTCCAAATACAGGGGGGTATCCGGCGTATCCCAGGGATCCTTGGTCATTTCGAAAGCGTCTGCGGGAGGTTCGTTCCAGGGATCTTCGAGAAGGCCGCATTCGATGGAGCGTCCCCACATGTTCTCGTCGATGCTGTAAATTTTCGACATATGATTCTGCACGGGGATATTATGCTGTTTCGCGTATTCAACTTCGGCTTCCCGGGAAAAATGCCAGTCCCGCACCGGAGCAAGAACCTGAAGATCCGGATCCAGAGCATTGACACAAACTTCGATCCGCACCTGGTCCTGGCCTTTGCCGGTACAGCCATGAGCTACCGCTACCGCTCCCTCGAGCTTGGCAATCCATGCAAGATACTTTGCGATAAGAGGCCGGGAAAGAGCGGAATTCAAGGGGTACGTTCCCTGGTACATGGCGTTTGCCTTGAGGGAAGGCCACACAAATTTTTCCACAAAATCTTTCCGTAAATCCATAACGTAAATACTGCAGGCCCCAGTCTTTTCGGCTTTTTCCTTTACGCCTTCCAGATCCACTACGCTCTGCCCCACATCGGCAGTAAAGGTAACCACGTCATATCCCTGATCCTGAAGCCACTTGACGGCCACCGAAGTATCCAGCCCACCGCTATACGCCAGCACAACCTTTTTCTTCTCGCTCATATGCATTGTTTTTCCTCCTCCGAGGGGATTTCTATAGATTTTTAATTTTCATAGATACACAAAAAAAGCCCGCCCCTTTCCAGGGACGAGCTATTGCCCGCGGTGCCACCCCGATTGGCGGAATATCCGCCCTCTCTTGATTCGCTCAGGAGAATCACTCCCCCTCCTACTTGGGTAATCCCTTTCTTCGGAGGGAGGCTCGGGGGTTCTATCGTAAATGCGGTTGCCGGAAAACGCTTTCAGCCTAGGGCATTTCCTCTCTGTCGACAACAATGCACATACGACTCCCCGTCATTGCCCCTATAGGTACAATAACACGTCGTCGCAGCTCACATCGTCGTCGAAGACGGATACCCTTCACGCTTTCCAACTCCCTTCAATAAAAGTCAATTCCATGCACATACGCACGTTGGGGGAAATTCTATCACCTATTTCGAGATTGTCAAGATCGGATTTTGAACACAATCTTGGAAGCTACGCCAAAGCCTCTCTTTCTCAGGATTCCGAAGGCTTACGAAAATTTTTCTCGCTTTCCGCCATGCGAACCTGCTCTTCCAGAAGCCTTTTACGGGCCTCCGCCTGAGTCGCAGTCATCTTGGCCTTTCGCGCCCGCTCTTCCGCCTGGCGCTGCCACGCTTCGGCCTTGGCTGCGGCTTCGCTGGCCTTTCGCGCCAAATCTTCCGCATGTTTTCTTTTGTTCAGAGCCAGAACCGCCGTCTCTTCCGCCTGTTCTACCTGACGAAGAAGTTCGTTTCTACGGTTTGTGAATTTTGCAAGCTCCATCTCAGCCTGGTGCATTTTTTCTTCCGCTTTTTTAACTTCTTCCTGGGCCCTGGTACTTGCTCTGGCAGCCCGAGCTTCTTCTTTTTCTACAAGATCCCGGGCTTCCTGGAGAGCATCCTGAGCTTTCGTGAGCTCACTCTGAGTACGGTCATAAGTGCTTTCCGCCTTTTGCACATGATCCATGGTCCGGGCTATGACTTTTTCCGCTTTTTCCTCCG
>ERZ795057.572-NODE-572-length-37895-cov-19.801136_pt1 | contig 37895 bp, 36 predicted proteins | sample MGYA00375141_ERZ795057 | MGnify/ENA primary metagenome ERZ795057 (study PRJEB30186, sample SAMN05720163) | activated sludge metagenome | isolation source: Anaerobic digester | place: Hong Kong | collected 2015-01-26 ...
AAAGAACAGTGATCATTAATGCTGAAATCAAAAGAAATGATAAAGAAAGACTTCCGTAATGAATCGGCCTTTTCAAAAAATAAAGGATTATATATTTTATAGTGAGGCCTTCATCTGAAAGTTTTCTGTATTTTTTTATAAAAATGAAGTAAAGAATTAAAAAAAGCATCAGTAGAAGAAAATTTTCAAAAACAAGGTTGAATATATCTACACGTTTAACTGCGTAATGTGTCAGAGGAAATACAATTAAATCAGCGAGAATTATTGATGCGACTGCAGCAATTACTATAAAGAGAGAAATGGCTGCGATTTCTTTAACTTTGCTTCTTATCGTTTTACTTTCAAGTGTATTATTATCATTACTCTGTATCATTATTATTTTCTTCTTGTTCTGTCGAATTATTCTTGCCTGATTCTTTTTCAACTACACCCTTTTCTTCAAGTGCTTTACGTGCAGCTCTCCGGACTTTGCTACTTGGATCATTTTTCATCTTGTATTTTAATATGTCAATTGTTCTTTCATCGTTAAATTCTTTTATTAAAATAATGGCTTTATACCGTACCTCTGCATTGTCGCTTCTTACTGAATTCATAAGAAGCGGAATTGAATCAGTATCTCCTAATTCAACTAATGCTGTAACAGACTGCATGTATAAATCATAGTATTTCTTTTTTTTACTGAAACTATACGAGTCTATCTCCTTAATGATTTCTTTTATATCCCCGGCTGACTCGTTTATTTTTAACTTTGCTATACTTTTGACCGCATAAGAACGGATCGTCATATCTTCTTCATTGTCTTTATAAAGAGAAACTAAAAAGTCCTTCTGGGCCGGTGAGCCGCATTTACCGATAAAAAGAGTTAATCTTTCTCTTACCATTTTGCTGGTTTTTATATTTTTTACACTTTCCATAGCGAAATCAATAATTTCAGGTGAGTTAAGGTCGCCTAATGCGATTATCACAGCATCAGTAAAATTAGACGGATTTGCAAGATCCTGTTTTTTTATTATTTCAATAAGTTTAGGTTTTGACCCGGCAAGTTTCATTTTACCAATTGAGTAACAGGCGGCAATTCTTACATCATCATTTTCATCATCAAGAGCATTGATTACTGCCTGAGAGTTTTCTATTGAATTATGATCTCCCAGTGCCGTAACAGCATATTTTCTGATCTCCATATCTGAGTCATTGGAGATTAAAGCCGCAAGTTTCTGCAGAAGGTTTTTCTTAAGCTGCTCATCATTAATTTCTTTAATCATATTTATTGCAATTTTTCTGTCTTTCTGTATACCGTAATCAAGTGTCTGGGATATCTTGTCAGCTTTCTGTTTCTCATTCATCTGCTCTTTGGATTGTTCTTTTGAAGGTGCTGTTTTTTTATCGTCTGTTTTTTTTTCTGTCTCAGAGGGAGTTTTGTTGTTTTTTTCAGTTTCAGTTTTTTTCTCTGAAGAAGGAACAATTTTTTTCGCCGGATCAGCTGTCTGTGAATTGAGCTGCAACCCTGAAAATAGTATGAGAGAAATTATAATAATTGATCGTGAGAGTAAAAATAATTTATTCATCAGTAATCCCTGGTTTCTGTAGATTAATTATTATTTATATTATCGGACTGTTTTAAATGATTATGGTTGTTTTTTTACTTTCCAGTCCTTTAATGAGGAGATAGATCGTCTCTGAAACAGGTACAGGAATATTATGATGTGACGCAGTTTCTATAACAGCTCCAATAATACTGTCAATTTCAGTTTTTCTGCCGTTAGATATGTCCTGAAGCATGGAACAAATATTTGCAGATGTTTTCAGGCATGTCTCATTTACTTCGTTAAGCATAATATCGATATCAAGGGGTATTCCGGCAGCTTTTGCAGTATTGACAGATTCAGTTACCAACTGCTTTTGAAGTTCCATAGCGTAAGGGATTTGCAGTATATCGCCGTTTTTTATGTCCAGTATTGCAGCTATGGGATTGATCCCCGCGTTAACAACAGCTTTTTTCCATACAGCGATATGCGGATTAAAAACCCGTGTAAACTGCAAGCCGGCCTTGCTGAATAGATTATCAGCAGCTTCAATGGATTCAGATGAACTGCTTCCAATTGTAATTACACCTTTTCCTCCGAAGGAGACAGATGATAATCCGGTTTTTGTTGCTCCTATTGTTGTGGTACCAAGAACTATACGGTCTTCATTTATGTATTTTGTAATAGTTTCAAAGTTGCCAAGTCCATTTTGCAGAGACACAATAATTGAATCTTTTTTAATTGATGAAAGTATATCTTTTATGGCATTATCAGTCGAATAACTTTTTACGAATAAAATAATTATATCTGCATCAGTCAGTATACCCGGTTTAGTGTTTATCGAAGGGTGAATTATATCGGTTAAATCATTCTCGGCAAGTGAAAGTCCGGAAGTATTTATTTCATCCACAATGGATTGATCTTTTTCATATATTGAAAAAGGTATACCTGTTCTTTGAAAAATATGCGCGAAAAGTGAACCAAGCGCGCCTGCTCCTACAATTCCCGCTTTCATAAGGCTTACCTCCTGATACCCGTGATTTTAATTAAATGTTAGACAAATTACAGTAATCCAATTATCTGGATAAGGTAAACACTTGCAATAATAATTTGGAGTCTTCTATGAGAATTAAAAAGTTAAAAAAACTGCTTAAAGAAAATGGTCACTTTCCTTATTTAATCACAGATTTAAATAATATTAAATATCTTACCGGCTATGCAGGTTCAAACGCATATCTGATAATTGATGAAAAAGAATCATTTATTATCTCAGATTCGAGATACGAAGAGTATATAAAAAAGCTGCTCACAAGAGGAGTCAGGTTCTATTTACAGGAGGGCTCAGCTGCCGGTGCTATTAAGGGATGTTTAGACATTATTTCTAATAAAGAGATATTTGTTGAATCTCATAATATTACATTATCCCTTTATGCTGAATTAAAAAAAACATTAAAAAAGATAAAGATAATTCCGGTTACTGAAGATCCTGTCAGCATACTGCGATCTGTTAAGGATGAAGGGGAGATTTCGCTTCTGCGTGAAGCCTGTGCTATTACTGACAGATGCTTTACACATCTACTTCAGTATATTAAGCCTGGAGTATCTGAGTGGGATATAGCGGTGGAAATAGATTATTATTATAAAAAGAATGGCTGTACAGCCTGTTCATTTGATCCCATAGTCGCTTCAGGTGCTGGAGCTTCAATGCCTCATTATAAACCATCCGAGGATAAAAAAATCAGCAAAGGTGATATTTTACTGATTGACATGGGGTGTCTCTATAAAGGTTATAATTCAGACTTGACAAGAACAATATTTGTGGATAGTGTAGATTCCACTCTGGGGGATATATACAATATTGTTTATGAAGCCCAGAAAAAAGCCGTCAGTTCAGTAAAGCCCGGAATTGATACCTGTAAACTTGATTCAATAGCCAGAACAGTAATTTCTGATTACGGATACGGGGAGAATTTCGGTCACGGTCTGGGGCATGGTGTTGGTATTGAAATCCATGAGCTCCCGGCTATCAAAAAGTTTACCAGCGCTATAATTAAAAAAAATATGGTTATCACTATAGAACCCGGGATATATATTCCGGGGAAGGGTGGTGTCAGGATTGAGGATACTGTGCTGGTTACCTCTGGCGGTTGTGAAATACTGACAAAATCTTCAAAGGAATTAATAGTTATTTAAGGGGTATTTATGATTTCAGTTAATGATTTCAAAAGAGGAGTCGTCATCAAACTGGATGGTGAACTTTACACAGTAATTGAATATCAGCATGTGAAACCTGCACGTGGTGCTGCTTTTGTCAGATCAAAAGTAAAACATCTGAAAAAAGGTTCTGTTGTTGAAAAGACTTTCAGAGGTGGTGAGAAAGTTGAAGATGTAAAAATCATTAAAAGACAGATGCAATATCTTTATGAAGAAGGGGATGAGCTTGTTTTCATGGACACTGAATCCTATGAGCAGGAGTCAATTCCTAAAAAAGCGATAGGTGAGGCCCTGAAGTTTATAAAAGAACAGGATATGGTGGATATCGCAATGTACGAGGGTGAAGCTATCACTGTTGAACCTCCTCAATCAGTTGTACTTAAAGTTATCTATGCAGAACCCGGCCTTAAAGGAGATACTGCAACTAACGTTCTTAAGCCTGTGAAAGTTGAAACCGGAGCTGAGGTAAGGGTTCCACTTTTTATAAATGAAGGTGATATGATCAAGATAAACACTGAAACAGGTGAATATCAGGAAAGGGTGAAGCAGTAGCATGAGTCTCTCACGTTATCTGCTTGAATTTGTTAATGACAACCCGGGGAAGTCAGTCGGTGCTATTGCCGGCTTTCTCCTTGGTATATTAATTCTTGCTTTCGGCGTCCTGAAAACAATTGTGGTTATTCTTTTCGTTGTTCTTGGAATAATAATCGGGAAGATGGCTGATGACCGCATATCTATCATTGATGAAATCCGTAAAATTTTCAGAAGATAATTAATCCGGCTATGCTGATGAAGTCTAAATCTCAGAGCAGAAAGAACGGATTCAATTATATCAATGAAGCTTACAGGTCGTTCAAAAAAAAGAATTATGAGAATGCTGTTATAATCCTTGAAAAGGGATATTCTTCGGGTGATACTACTCCCTACAGCATGTTTCTTCTTGCCGTTTCTCTTATTTATTCAAATAATTTTTCCCGGGCAGGGATTATCCTTGAACATATACAGCGTGTTGAACCGCTTTATGAACCCTTTGTTCAGCTCAAATCATTCTTATCTCTTAAATCTGCTGTGAGCCGTGAAGAAGCTATGCATATTTATGTTGCCGCTCTTGAAAATCTGCCGGCAGACGCTCTGCTTCGGAAAGCCTTAAGAATACTTGAAGATTCTAAAGATTTTTCCACCTTTCAGAAAAATGTAAAACTTCATGAACTGGTTGAAATTCCTTCTCCCGGGAAAAAATATTTTAACGGAAGAATAATCAAATCCGGGAAAAAACAAGTAAAGGTCAGGAGAAAATACACTATTCCCGGGATTATTCTTATTATATTCGCTATTATCTGCGCGCTTTTTTTTGCTGTTTCCCCCCTGTATTATTCATCTCTTGTGAAAAGTTTTAAAAATGATAAAAATACATTCAAATCTGATATATCCGGTAAGGTTGACATGGTTGATCTCGGTGGTGCCGGGTATGGGATTGTAGATAGAATAAACAGTACTAAAACTCCTGAATTTTACGCTTCAGGGGATGTTGTTATCAGTGATTTCAATGAATCAAGAAGACTTCTTAAGGCCGGCGAGTTTAATAAAGGTGTTTTAATCCTCAACAGAATATTGAACAGCAATGCAAGCTTTATGGTGAAAGAGAAATGTGAATTTCTGATAAAATATGTTATGGACTCTGATGAAAGGACTTACGAAGAGATTGACATTGCTAAACTGAATAAAAAACCGTATCTCTACAGAGGAAGTTCTGTTATACTCCGGGGTAAGGTTGCAAATATGAAACAGGTTAAAGGCGGGAAAAGCTTTACCCTTATGGTGGGATATGACGGGAGCAACTTCGATGGAATAACACTTGTATTCGATCCTGATAAAACACCATTAGAAAACAGTGAAATTGTTGAAGTCAGGGGGCTTTTTATCACAGGAATGGGGAAGGGGAATATCCCCTATATTTCAGGCGAGGAGATTGTAAAAATAAAATAAATAACCGGAATATAATCAAAAAACAATTTAAAGTTATTTCCGGGCAGAGATAACCCAGTGAGATATTACTTTTGAAGTGTCCCCGATGATCGTCCTCTCCATCCATCCGTAATTAAGCTCACTGAATCCTGAAAAAAGAGTTTTTAATTCATCTTCATTATAAAATGAAACTATAGTTCCTGTTAAATCATTAAGTCCGGTTTGCCATGTATTGTTTCCCAGGTGTTTACCTGTTTTAAGATATGTATCTTTATCAGTTCTTAATGTGGCAAAAATTACTCCTCCGGATTTTGTTATCCTTTTAATCTCAGATATCATGGGGATTATTTCTGGCTTTGTTGAGTAATGAAGTGAACCCCATGCAACAGAAATATCAAATAATTCATTGCGCAGCGGTATATCACGGTTATCGCAATGAATTAATTTTTCAGGATCTAAATCTCTGCAGATCTGTAAAGCGTTGAAGCTGTTGTCTGTGCCGTAAACCTGATTAAGGCCTGCACTCTGCATAAATGCTATGTGCCTTCCGCTTCCGCATCCTACATCTATTGCTTTAAGTTCTTCGATTGCCTGAAATCTTTGTAATTCTTTCATAACCAGTCTTACAAGATTTTCGTCAGGGTATGATAACACAGATTTATCTTTTTTATAGTGTTTATTCCAGTCAGTTTTCATCTGTTTCGTCTTTTCTAATCCTGATGTTCATTTTTGATTCAGCGAACTCTGCAGTCTGAATAGCATCTTCTAATGTTTTTCCTTTGGCGACAATAACACCAATTCTATCGTGATTTGAGGCAGGCGGAGATATGTTTGAACCTATATCTTTAAAAATACGTGAAAAAATGATTCCGTCTATTTTTTTGACAGTGTCAGTGTTGCACGATGTAAGTGTCCCGTTCTCCCCTGTGATGTATTTTACAACCACCGGGGTATTGAGAATTTTTCTGTTTGGTTCACGAAAATTGATACCTGTAGCGGCATTGATTGAATTTCTAATATGATTATATCCTGTTGAGGAGGGAATCATGATATCAGGGATAAATTCACCTCCGAATTCAGGGACAGCTTCCAGAAGATAAAGTTTATTGTTATTATCTATTACAAATTCCATAATCATTGGAGAAGTCTGTATATTAAATGCTTCAGCAATTTTCTGTCCTGTCTCGACGATTTGCTCAACCATGTGAGAATAGATGGATGGCGTTGAATGAAGTATATCTGCAAAATAAGGTAGAGGAGATGTCTTTTTGTCAGAGATCATGATGTTGTAGTATTTCTGCTGATGAATCAGTCCGGCACAGATTATTTCATGTCCTTCAATAAAACGTTCATAGATAAAATCCTCCCCCTGATGCAGAGATATGAATGATGATAGTTCATCTTTGCTGTACAGCAGTTTGACATCTATTTTGGCATGACCAGTCTGTGGTTTTGCAATTACTGGAAATATTTTATCATTCAATGATGCTGTTTTTGTTTTTTGAGTGATCGGCAGAATCTCGGGAACAGGTATGTTTTGTTCAGTATATATCTTTTTAGTAATTTTTTTATTTAGAAATTTTTTACTTTCTTCAAAAGGAATGAAGGGGAGACCGAATTTTTCGCAAAGGAAACTTGTAGTGATAATCGCATTTCCGTATGACTTTGTCATAACAGCAGAAATTTTTCCATCAACAAGGAGTTCTCTTAACTTTATGTAAATATTTTCAAAATCTTCAATTGATTCCTGAATTTTTAAATCACAATGATAGAATCCCGGGGCTGCTGCGTTGATATCAACACCAATTACCTGAAAATTAGCTTTTTTTGCTTCAACTATAAGAGGTATCTGATTAACTCCGGCACCTATTGAAACAAAAAAATTCAGAGATTTCTTCTTCCTGAAATTAAACATTAGTTGCACCCCGAAGGTATTTTCAGCATTATATTAAAATTAATAAATAGCAATTTTTCAACAACTTTATATAGGATGTAAAAAATTATAATAAAATTTTGTATATTTATGAATAATACATCAAATTTAAAGATGCGTGTAAGATCGGTTTTATCGGATTCATTTTAATAAACGGAGAAATTTATGATTAAAAAAATCAAAGAGTCTTTTTTCCCTTACCTGGTAGGTTTGATGCTGATAATATTCGGCTGGTATTTGAGTATACTTAATGTTGGTCTCACCAGGTTTCAGACAAATGTTCTATTTACAAAATGGACTGGTTTTGGCCTGCTTCTTATACTGATTGGAGCATATTTTCCGGGTATCTTTCTTGCAGTAAAAAATCGTTATTTCAAAAAAGATTAAAATGAAATATTGCTGTTTCAGGAATAATAAAAAAACCATGTAATAACATGGTTTTTTACTTTGGGCGCTACAGGGATCGAACCTGTGACCCTCTGCTTGTAAGGCAGATGCTCTCCCAGCTGAGCTAAGCGCCCTTTATTTCTTTTTCTGTTGTTTTACTTGCTTTAAAACTGATTTTATTTTTAGCAGGTACTTCTATTGTTTTACCCGCAATGGGTGATTTGACATTTCTTTTTTCCTGATAAAGTCTAAAAAATGTTCCAAATCCTCTTATTTCAACATCGTTACCATTTTGTACCTCTTCCGTTATATTTTCAAGAAAAAGGTTAACAATCTGTTCGACTTTTTTTTTAGGGAGTCCGGTTTTTATACTCACCTGTTCAACTATTTCAGTTTTATTCAAAAGGTCCTCATGCAGTTTTTTTTGCTGCTACAGCTGCATTAACCTTTTTTGCCATTCTTGATTTTTTTCTTGCAGCAGTTTCTTTTTTAATAATTCCTTTGCCTGCTGCGGTGTCAATTGTTTTTACAAAATTTTTGAAAGTTTCAAGAATTACTGACTCTTCTTTCTGTTCTTTGCCTTCAACAGTTTTCAGAACTTTTTTAACAGCTGTTCTTATTGATGATTTAGCCTGTGAATTTCTTACTCTATTTCTTTCATTCTGTAAATTTCTTTTCTTTTGCTGTTTTATATTAGCCAAGTTGTTACCTTCACTGATTGTTTTGTATCAAGTCATTACTTAGCCATATATGTTTTAATATAAAAAAACTGTCAAGCGGAAATGAAATTCTTTTATAAAAAAAATTAATCTTTTAATAAAATATTAAAAATTTCATTGGTATAATAAAAAATTCTCAGTTTTATAAAATTATCATCAACCGGTTTTTTATAAATTATTATTTTATTTTTATCTTTTTCAAATGTTATAACAGTAGTCTCTTCTTTCGTATCAATACTTTTTTTTATGTAATGGTTTTCAATTTTAGTTATTATTGATTTTGCATTTTTAGATGTAATGTGTCCCCAGTCTTCAGAAACTGAATACAGCATATTATTAAAAAAACAATAGTCTATCTCCGGTGAACCTTTAATCCTGAGAACACTAACTCTTGCTCCATCTCCACCCATTATCCTGAAAAAAGAAATAATTCTGTTCTTGTATTCCGGTTTATCTTCAGGGTTGAATAAAATGTAATCAGATGATGTTAATGAATTAATAAAATTCTGCTGCCCTGTGCCCCAGAGTTTTTCGTAGTCATGTGAGTAAGCATTACCAGATAAAATAAATAAAAGCAGTAATAGTTTAATTTTCATCCTGTTTTAACTCTGATTTTTATTTATAAACTAAAAATACTACAGGGTTTATCTGTCATTTAATATTTAATTTATTGTTACTCTTTTTTTATTCAAAGTATATTATACTAATCATGAGTTCCGGTATTCTTGTATAGTAAAATCTTTATTTTTTAGATTTATTCTTAGCCTGAATCAAATATTTTCTTCTTGAAGTTCTCTGGTTTATGAGTTTTTGTTAAAATAAACAATGTTGAATTATTTATATTTTAATGAGGTGTTGAATGAAGATTTTAAAGTATGGCGCAGTTATATTTCTACTTTCATCTATGATTCTATATGGAGATAACGGCTGGAATACTGAATTCAGCAGGAATGGTATAACTGTTTATACAAGAGCTGTCGCAGGGTCTGATATTAAAGAATTTAAAGGCATCGGCATAATTGATGCTCCAGTTGAAGTTGTCAATAATGTTCTTGATGATATTCCAAATCTTGCAAACTGGATGCCTGATTGCCTTATTTCTAAAATTGCTGAAAAGAAAAGTGAAGATTATATGATTTTATACCAGGTTATAAAAACACCATGGCCGTTAAACAGCAGGGATTTTACTTTTGAAACCAGGATAATAAAAGAAAAGGATAAAATAATCAGAACAGTGAAAGCTGTTCCGCATTCCGCTTATCCGCCAACCGGGAATTACGTAAGGATAACCAATATGACAGGTAAGTGGATTCTGCTGAGACAGGATAATAACACCCGGACTCTTGCGACTTACCAGATAAAAACAGATCCGGCTGGAAATATTCCTGTTGCAATTGCAAATGCTACGAGCAAAAAGATGCCGTATGAAACCTTATTGAGATTGAAAGAACAGGTAAAAAACAATAAGTATAGAAAATAAATGCTTAATATTCAATTTTTTATAATTGACTCCTGTAACATAAAGTAGATATATTTATCAGAGATGAATATATTAAACTATCATCGGAGAATTATGAAAAAGATCAGGATAATTGCAGTTCTTTTTTTTATGATATTTTCAGTAAATCTTTTTGCTGAAAATAAATATGCTGTGCTGGAACTTAGCGGTTCAGTAAATCCTATTATCGCACAGTATCTTACTGAAGCAATGGATAAAGCTGCAGAAGACGGAAACCAGTTTATTGTTATTCAGATGGATACGCCTGGTGGATTGATGGATGCGATGAGAGAGATTATTAAAAGCATTCTTACTTCAAAAATTCCGGTTGTTGTTTATACTTACCCGAAAGGCGCACAGGCTGCATCTGCCGGAGGCTTTATAATGCTTTCATCACATATTGCTGCAATGGCTCCCGGAACAGAAATTGGCGCCATGCACCCGGTGAGTCCCATGCTGGATTTTATGAAAAAGGACAGACAGGGTGATCCCGAAGGTATAATGGAGAAAAAGGTTTTAAATGATACAATCGCATATGCGAGAAGCCTTGCCCAGAAAAGAGGGCGAAATGTTGACTGGGCTGTTAATGCTGTAAGCCGGGCAATTTCAAACAGCTATAAAGAAGCCCATAAAGCAGGTGTAGTTGACATTATTGCTGAAGATATGAATGATTTGCTTAAGCAGTTGAATAACCGTACGATTGATTTAAACGGTCAGCGCTTTACTTTTAAAACTGCTCAAATACAGGAAGTGAAGTACTTCATGAACTGGAAGCAGCGCATGGTTAATAAAATAGCTGATCCGCAGATTATATTTCTTCTTTTTATACTTGCAATAGCAGGTATAGGACTGGAATTTAAAAATCCCGGTATGTTTGTCCCTGGTACAATAGGAGGTGTATCTCTTGTGTTATTTCTTCTTGGAATCAGGATTATACCAATTAATGGTCTGGGTCTTCTGCTGATATTTCTTGCCTTTACACTTTTTATACTTGAACTGAAATTTCAGAGTTACGGCCTGCTGACAGCTGGAGGTATCGTGTCTTTTTTTATGGGAGCGACTATACTTTTCGATTCACCGCTTCCTGGTGGCGGTATTCCTATCTCATCGATAATTGCAATGATTGTTGTTGTTCTTGCTTTCGTTTTTCTTGTTGTCCGGTCTATTATTAATGTGCACAAAGCGCAGGTAACTACGGGACGGGAAGGAATGATCGGCGAGGAGGGGAGTGCGCTTACTGATTTTTCAGGTGAAGGTAAAATTACAGTTCACGGGGAGATTTGGAATGCTGAGTTTCCCGGAGATGTAAAAAAAGGGGATAAGCTCATTGTTGAACGTATCAATGGCATGACTCTTGGCGTAAGAAAAAAATGATTTAATAATTTATATGAACTAATGGAGGTAGTTAATGTTCGGATTTGATCTCGGTTTTATCCCTACACTTATTTTTTTAATTCTTCTGATTCTTATTCCTTCGATAAAAATTATCAAGGAATATGAAAGAGCAGTTATTTTCCGTCTCGGAAGGTTGATCGTTGCTCCGAAAGGTCCCAAAGGCCCGGGTCTTATTATTGTAATACCTTTCATCGATAAATTTTTAAGGGTTAATCTCAGGCTTGTGGCTATGGATGTCCCTCCCCAGGACATTATTACAAGAGATAACGTTTCTGTTAAGGTGAACGCTGTTGTTTATTTCAGGGTTGTTGAGCCGAATAAGGCGATTACCGAAGTTGATGATTATCTCTATGCGACTTCACAGCTGGCTCAGACCACTCTGAGAAGCACGCTGGGCAACTCTGAACTTGATGACCTGTTAAGCAACAGGGATCATATAAACAGTGAGCTGCAGGAACTCCTTGATTCAAGGACAGATCCATGGGGTATTAAGGTATCGGCAGTAGAGATTAAGCACGTTGATCTTCCCCAGGAGATGCAGAGGGCTATGGCAAAGCAGGCTGAAGCAGAAAGGGAGAGAAGAGCAAAGGTTATCGGTGCGGAAGGTGAATTCCAGGCTGCAACAAAAATTGTTGAAGCAGCAAAACTTATGGAGGAACACCCGGTTGCTGTTCAGCTGAGGTATCTGCAGACACTCCGGGAAATTGCAACTGAAAATAATTCTACAACATTATTTCCTATACCGATTGATTTTCTTCAGGCTTTTATGAATAAAAAATAAACATTGGTTAAACAGCATAAAAAAACCCCGTTATATCGGGGTTTTTTTATGCGATTGAAGTTAAATTTACAGCATAATCAAAAATCGTCCGCAATAAGTACAGATGTGTATATTTTCTCTATCCTGAATTTCTTTAAGTTCTACCGGGGGTATATTCATATGGCATCCCGAGCAGCTGTTTTTTTCAACAATCGAAAAAGGATTGTTATTCTTTTTTTTCATTCGTTCATAATATGTAAGAGATCTGTTATCAATAAGTTTTTTAAGATCATCGATTTTCTGTTTAATTGATTCAGGTTTACCCTGTTCGTGGTATGAGTTGTAAAGCCTGTCAAGCCGTATCATGAGATCCAGGTCTGATGAAGGTACACCGGTCAGTTCCCTGTTTCCGCTTATGGTTTTTTTAGATTCATCAGATATAGATTTATAATATGATTCACACTCTTTATCGAGAAATTTGAATAATTCAGAAGGAGTTGGATTTCCGGCAAAAAAAGTATTGTTTTCTTTATTATTAAAAATTCTTGCCATCATCCCTATAAGATAAAGGTACTTGGTGCTCATAGAAGTAGGAAAAATGCTTAACAGAATGTATTTAACAGGTTTTTCATCTATAGATTGATACTCCACCGGCGTGTCAGCAATTCCAAGTATTGTTATAAATTTATCCACAGAGTCTGTACGCGCATGAGGTATTGCAAGAGCATTTCCAATTCCTGTGTTTTCCAGTGATTCCCTGTGTGCAACCTGAGCGTAATAACGGCTGCTGTTTTCAATAAGCGACTGGTTCTGCAGTTCGGATATCAGTTCTTTTAAGGCAGGTTGTTTTTCTGCAGCATTGATTTTTACTACCTGTTCTTTTGTGAAAAAATTATCAAGTTTCATTGCGGTTATACTCCAGTCATGGAAAGAATATATCAGTTTCCAGATTATGAAATAATAAGGAAAGAGGTAATATCATTTTTCTATGAGGGATTTGTATGTCAAGGTATTAAAAATGAAAAATAAGCATTTTAGTAAAGTCTGTTTATAAAGAAAGGGCTGTCTTTTTTAGACAGCCCGGAGGTATTATATTATTCTTCGTACATCTTTTCAATATTAAGTTTATATTTTTCGTTTATTGCTTTACGTTTGAGTTTCATAGTCGGAGTAAGCTCGCCTCCTTCCTGGGTTAGCTCATTTGTAAGCAGAGTGAATTTTTTGATCTGTTCAACTCTTCCCAGTGATTCAGTTCTCTTTGCGATGATATCTTCATAAAGCTGAATGATTTGTGGATTACTGACCAGCTCTTCTTTTGAAGAATATTTTATCCCATTTTTCTGACAGTACTCGTCAAGGATTATGAAATTTGGTACCACCAGGGCTGAGATATATTTTCTTCCTTCTCCGATTGTAACAAACTGTTCGATAAAAAGTTCATCGCCGAGAAGTACTTCGATCTGCTGGGGAGAAATATTTTTACCGCCTGCTGTAATGATAAGATCTTTAATTCGATCTGTTATTTTTATATAAGTGAGAGGATCTCCATGTTTTTCTTCAACAATAATTTCGCCGACATCCTGGGTTTTAAACCAGCCATCCTCAGTGAAGCAGGCTTTTGTGGCATCAGGTTTTTTATGGTAACCGCTCATACACATTCCGCCCTTGAGCTGAATTTCACCTTCATCTGATATTCTGACGCTACACATCGGAATTACGGGTCCGCAGTATGCCGGTTTGCCCGTGTCTCTGTATCCTACGCATACAGGAAAAAATTCCGTCAGGCCGAAACCCTGTATAATGTTAATTCCAAAAGCCTGGAAAAATTCATTAATTTCAGGAGCAAATGCCGCTCCTCCAATATGGTAAACATTGCATCTCTCGGTGCCGAGTTTTGCCCTCACTGCACTGAAGATCAGTTTATCTGCAAGTTTATATTTAAAACCGGACTGACCTTTCCCGGTAGCTACTTTTTTTCTGTATTCATTAATGCCGACTTTTGTTGCCCAGTTAAAAAGTTTTCTTTTCACCGGAGGAGCACTTTTCAGCCCTTCATGAATTGTTCCGTATACTTTTTCCCATATACGTGGAACACTGGTCATGAAATGCGGTTTTACATGAGCCATGACATCTATGAACTGTTTCGGATCTGGACAATAGGCTATCTGTACTCCGGCTGTCATACAACCGTAAGACCACATTCTTTCAAAAACATGGCTTAAAGGCAGAATCGCAAGGGAAACTGATTCTGTACTTGCCTCGGGAAATCTCATATATGAAGGATAAATGCCGTTCATGAAACTCCTGTGAGTATGAATCGCTCCTTTTGGATTCCCTGTAGTACCTGATGTGTATATCAATGTGAGCATATCATCAGGATTAACATTGTCGAGCCTGTTATTGAATTCGTCGTTATTGGTAAGTTTGCGCCCTTTATCAATAAGGTCGTCGAGATATATACTGTTTTCTCCGGAAATTTTTGTTTCTTTGTCGAAAGCAACTATAAGCTTAAGGTAACTGTTGCTGGAAATGATTGCTTTCGCTTTATCGTATTGTGCCTGGTCTCCGGTAAAAAGTATTTTTACCTCTGCATCATTGATAATATATTCAGCCTCTTCTTTTGAGTTTGTAGCATAAATGGGGACAGATACTGCACGTGTCGCAAGAATTCCAAGATCAGAAATAGCCCACTCTGCTCTGTTTTGAGAAAAAATAGCACACATTTCACCAGGTTGAAGTTTAAGATCAATGAGCGCTTTAGCTACTGCTATGATCTTTTCACCGAAAATATCCCATGAAATTGATTCCCATTCGTTCTTACTGTTTTTTTGTATGAGGGCTGTTCTTCCTTTAAATTCACCGGATTTTTTCAGCATCATATAGGCCAGTGTCCGGTTTTCTTTAAGATAGCTGTCGAAGTCTTTCTGCCAGTCCCTTTTGGATTCATTAAGCGGTTGAAGCTCCATTATTTCCTCCTGCTCATTTCTTTATATTTAATAAAATCAGGCTGTTCGGATCGTTTTGAGTCAAGCATATTCATTAAATTTACAGTTTCTTAATGCATCTGGAACCTAAAAAACATTTCAGATTTATAAATCTGAAACTTTTATTGTAATCTGGAGTGTTAAATTTTATTAAGTCAATATTATATCGTTATGATTTAATTATAAATCAGGTTTTTCTAAGAATTATTTAAATTGTTTGAATGAAATCATTAACCTGGTTACAAATAAAAATATATTTTTTTACTGTGATTTCAATAAAATTTTTATGGAGTAAAGATGATTTTAAGAATTGATCATGTTTCTATTGCTGTAAAAGATCACTCCGGAGCTGATGAGTTTTTCAGCGATCTTCTCGGTCTTGTAAAGGGGGGTGCAGGTAGTGATGACAACAGCGGTTTTTTTTACCAGATCTATTCTGCGGGGGATCTTTCAAGATTTGAACTTATATCTCCAACCCGCAAAGGGAGTTTTCTTGAAAACTTCCTTAAAAGCAGAGATGGGGGAATCCACCATATTACATTCCAGGTTGATGATATAAAAAATGTGAGGCTTAATCTTGAAAAAAAAGGTATACCATATTTCGGGTACAGCGACAAGTATGATAACTGGAAAGAGCTTTACATCCATCCAAAAGATGCCTTTGGGGTTCTTATACAACTTGCAGAGTTTTCTCCTGCTGACTGGATAGATGATTCTATTAATATCCGTGGCAAAAAAAAATGGCGTATCGATAAAAAAGATGATTACACTAAGATTTCATTTGCTCATCCGGGAGGTGGTAAGGTCGATATAGAACTTTCTGCAAATGATATTGAAGAACTGATAAAGGATTTAAAAAAATGAGGGAATACATTTTCGAAATACCGGAATCACGAGAAGAACTGTTAACTGTTCAGTTGACTGAATCGGGATTTACCTCCTTTTATTTTGAAAAATCCGGTCAGAAGAATTTTTTGAAAATTTATCTCAGGGATAATGATTTACCGGCGATTCTTCTTAATGAAACTCCAATTTCATCGTCTGATGTAGATCCATCTTCGTGGAGCAGGGTCTGGGGTGAAAATTATAACGGGAGTGAACTAACTGAAAATATTTTTATCCTTCCCTCTGGTGTGACTCCGCCGGATAAAAAATACAAAACAATTATAGAAATCGATCCATTTGATTCTTTTGGAGATGGACATCATCCCACGACCCGTTTGTGCGGCATGCTCCTTGAAGAGATTCTTAACGGAGGTAATAATGCTGCTTCTCTTTCGATGCTTGACATCGGAACTGGATCAGGAATACTTTCAATTGCAGCATGGATTATGGGAATAAAAAATATAGATCTATTTGATTATGATTCAGTTGCTGTTGAAAAAGCTTCAAAAAATCTGAAACTTAATGGAATTAACTCTCTCTCGCCGTTTACAGATGATATTTATAAATTTACCTCTGATAAAAAATATGATATAATTACAGCGAATCTTCTTTCAAGATTAATTGAGGATAATATGATTAAACTGATAAGCCTTCTTAAGCCGGAAGGAAAAATCATTGTCAGCGGTATAAGTACAAAATGGACTGAACAGATGAAGAAGGTTTTTTCTGCAAACGGGTTTCAAATTATTAAACACAGAGTTCTTGAAGAATGGAATGGTTTTATTCTGGAGTTTTAAACCATACCATTAGCGTAAAAAGGGGAGAATCTTTGATATAAATTATTGATTAATGATTCAAAGACCAAAAAAGATGTGAATATATTTAACTTTTTTATTACATTTATAACAGATAAATAATTCTTTACATATTGTGTAGTAATTTTTAGCATATTTAATGATTATGTACTGTAAAATGTTATTTATGAAATTCTATATATTTACTGTTATGCGGAATAACCGGATTCATCTGATTTAATAATAAATCTGAATATAAATGGTATACTATGTATTGCGAAAGATGCAAAAAAAATGAAGCAACTATTCATCTGTCAGAAATAATGAAAGATATAAAATCAGAAGTACATCTTTGTGAACACTGCGCCAGAGAAGTCGGTCTTAATACAAAAATTTCCAATTTTACACTTAGTCTTCCTGAAATGCTTACTTTTCTGAACGTTGATGAAGTGAATGATTTTCAGGATAAAAAGAGATGTGTCACATGCGGTTGTGATTTCATAGAGTATAAAACCAATGGTAAACTCGGATGCCCTGACTGTTATACATATCTTTCTCAACAGCTTGAACCTGCACTTGTAACTTTTCATGGAGATGCCAGGCACTGCGGTAAATTTCCTGTTTACAATACAACTATGATTAATGAATCAACGGTTGTTAAAAATACAATAAATAAACCTGATGAACTGACAACACTTCAGGTTGAACTTAATGAAGCTGTAAAAGATGAAAGATATGAAGACGCGGCAGTAATCCGTGACAGAATTAAAGAATTATTAAATTCAACGGAAAACAGGATTATTAATAAATGACCGGGCTTGAAGAAATCCTAAATGAAAGCAACAGTTTCTGGAGACGCAAAGGTCCAAGGAATGATATAGTTCTATCCTGTCGAGTGAGGCTTGGCAGAAATGTGAAAAGCCTTCAATTCCCTGATTCAATGGGGGAGGGTGAAATGGAGTACCTTTTCGCACTTGCTGACAAATTTGCTTCTAAGGAACCATCGGAGAGCAGGTGTGTTAGAATCAATTCTCTGGATCTTCATTATAAAAGATTACTTCGTGAAAAAAATATTATTACAAGTGAAATGGAAGGTTCCGAAAAGAGTCTGGTTCTTGTTAATAAAAAAAGAGATTATACCCTTCTTCTTAATGATACAGATCATTTCAGAATACAGATTATAAAAGCCGGTTTTCAGATTCATGAAGCTTTTATTGACGCTGATGCTGTTGATGATGAACTTAACAGCATTGTTCCTTACGCTTTTTCAGAGAGATATGGCTATCTTTCATCCAACCCTGCTAATATCGGTACGGGGCTTAAGATCTCAGCCTTAATGCATCTTCCGGTTTTGACTATGCAAAAAAGGATTTCTGAAACCGTGTCTCCTGTTAAAGAGAGCGGTTTTCAGATAACAGGTACTCTTGGTAACAGCGGCAGAATAATCGGCGGATTATATGTTATAAGCAACAGAAGACAGTTCGGCCTCACTGAAGTTGATCTAATTGAGACTGCTGATGATATAATCAGCAGAATTATAAAACTTGAAGATGATACAAGAGATGAATTTTTTTCCACATCCAAGCATGAACTTGAGGATACAATATGGCGTTCTCTCGGCATATTGCTTTACGCAAGGAGGCTCAATTATGTTGAAGCGGTTGAGCATCTTTCCAGGATCAGGCTCGGTGTTGTAATGTCTGTTATCAAAGACTATGATATAGTTCATATAAATGATCTTATGGTCAAAGTTCAATGGTCACATTTGCAGGAATACTATGGAATAAGGTTCAGAAGCATTATTGACAGTGATGAGTTCAGGGCCAATATGGTCAGGACTGAATTAAAAAATAGTGGAGAGCTGGATGTTTGAATTCACCAAGAAATCACGAAAAATAATTGAAATATCCGCACAGATTGAAGGAAAGAGACTGAACTCTGATGTCCTGGGACCTGAGCATATAATGCTATCTCTGCTAAAGGATGATGATTCTGTAGCTGCGCGAATAATGAAAAACCTTGGTATCAATTTTGAGAAAGTTCTTTTCCTCCTCGAAAAAAGTATTAAATCAAAAAGTACGGGTTCAGCGCCGGAACAGATCCCGGCAAATCAATCCTTTAAAAATATCATAGAATTTTCAAGAGATGAGGCTAAAAATTTAAAGAATTCATATATAGGGACGGAGCACCTTCTTCTTGCTGTTTTTAAGGAAGGCAGTTGCCCGGGCCTTACCGAACTCGGTAAAAACGGGATTACCTATGAATCGATAAGAGATGAAATACTACGTGTATTAGGTGTGAAAAGTAATCCGCGAAACATAGCTGTAAAAAGTGATGCGAGGCCCGCGACTCTCGATGACTTTTCAACGGACCTTACTGCCCTTGCTGCTAAAGGTGAGTTAGACCCCGTTATAGGTAGAGATATTGAGATCGCCCGTGTTATCAGGATTCTTTCCCGTAAAAGAAAAAATAATCCGATTCTGATCGGTGAAGCAGGAGTTGGTAAAACTGCGATTGTAGAAGGTCTGGCACAGAGAATTGTGAAGCAGGATGTGCCGGAAACTCTTTATGGTTACAGGCTCCTTGCTCTTGACCTTTCATCAATTGTTGCCGGAACAAAGTACAGAGGTGAATTTGAAGAGAGGCTTAAAAAGCTGGTTCTTGAGATAAAGAACAGTGAAAAACTTGTGATCTTTATTGATGAGATACATACAATAACAGGTGCCGGTGCTGCTGAAGGAGCTATTGACGCAGCCAATATTCTCAAACCTGCTCTTGCAAGGGGTGAGCTTCAATGTATCGGCGCAACGACCATGAATGAGTATAAAATGTATATTGAAAAGGACAGCGCCCTTGTAAGACGTTTTCAGAATATTATTGTTGATGAGCCTGACACAGATGAAACTCTGAATATTCTCCAGGGCTTGAAAGAAACTTATGAGAAACATCATAAAGTGACTTATTCAGAGGATGCACTTGAAGAAGCTGTTATGTTAGCAGAAAGGTATATCAACGACAGATATTTCCCCGACAAGGCAATTGATTTAATTGATGAAGCCGGAGCAATGGCCAGGTATGATAATATTGAAAAACCTTCAGAAATAACTGAACTTGAAAATGAGATAAAACGTCTTAATGAAAATAAAGTCGAACTTGTTCAGGCTCAGGAGTATGAACAGGCTGCAAGAATACGAGATATAATCACTGAAAAAAAGGATAAACTCGAAACTGTATCCGCTGAATGGCTCAACAGGACTAACAGGTTTGAAGTTCTTGTTAAACCCTCTCTTATCGCAAAAGTTGTTGCTGAGATGACAGGTATTCCGGTTGAGGAACTCGAAGAAGATGAATCGGAAAAACTTCTTAACATGGAGGAATATCTTAATAAACGTGTATTCGGTCAGAAAGAGGCGATAGAGATTGTAAGCAGAGCAATCAGGAGATCCAGGGTGGGTCTGGGCAGAGATGACAGGCCTAATGGTTCATTCATTTTTCTGGGACCAACTGGAGTGGGTAAGACTGAACTGGGCAGGGCTCTGGCAGAGTTTCTTTTCGGTGATGAAAAAAATCTTATCCGTCTTGATATGTCCGAATTCATGGAAAAGCATTCAGTGTCGAGATTAATCGGTTCACCGCCGGGATATGTCGGTTATGAAGAGGGGGGGCAGCTTACTGAGAAAGTGCGGAGAAAACCTTATTCCGTAGTTCTCCTTGATGAAATAGAGAAGGCCCATCCGGATATTTTTAATATTCTGCTGCAGGTTCTCGATGAAGGTGAACTTACTGATTCTTCCGGGACTACAGTTAGTTTCAGAGACACAATTCTCATAATGACCTCAAATGTCGGGAATAGCGGTTCTGATTCTACAGGCGCACTGGGCTTCGGTAAAATTGATGATAATAATTATAACAGGGATAAAATTTCCGAGGGGTTAAAAAAAATATTTTCACCTGAACTGCTTAACAGAATTGACGAAACAGTTTATTTTAACAAACTTAATATTAATGATTTTACTTCAATTGCGGATTTAATGATAAAAGAAGTATCCGAAAAAATGAGCCACAATGGAATTGAGCTTATTGTGCCGAAAAATGTCAGAAAACATCTTGTTGAGCAGGGCTTTGACCCTAAAACAGGGGCACGAAATCTTAGAAGAATAATTCAGCGCGAAATTGAAGATAGAATTGCTGAAAAAATATTAAAAGATAAATCTAATGAAAAAGTGATAATTAAAGCGGGTTTGAAAAACGGTATATTATTTTTTAAATCAGCCATAGCGGTAGATGAACAACCGGCTGATAAAGAAACCGGAGCTGCACTTAAAGTATAAAATACTTGATTTTTCTTCCACCATGAAAATTAGTGTCTAACCAAACTTAAGCGGAATATTTCATTTAAATATTTAACATACCACCGGGATTGTATTTAATATCAATATAAATCTCAGTTGGGCCGCTATATCTTATATTCTGTTAACAATTTCAGACCGTTTAAAAATTGTTCAGGGTCTGGTAAACAGGTTATTCATTCACTTTACTTCATCTGATGTTCAAAAAAGAGGAAATATATGGGAAAAACAATCACAGAAAAAATTTTTGATTCACACAGAATTGAGGATCTCTCGGGTGGGATCTCCGTCCTGAAACTCGATGCTGTATTCTGTCATGAAATCACTACACCAATCGCTATTAATGATCTCATTACAAGAGGTAAAGATCGGGTTTTTGATCCATCTAAAATCAAAGTTGTTATAGATCATGTTACTCCCTCAAAAGATACAAAAACAGCAATTCAGGCTAAAACTTTAAGGGACTGGGCAAAGAGAAACGGTATAAAGGATTTTTATGATGTAGGCAGAAACGGTGTATGTCATGCCATCTTCCCGGAAAAGGGCTTTTCAAGACCCGGTTATACAATAATAATGGGTGACTCTCATACATGTACACATGGTGCTTTCGGGGCTTTTGCGGCAGGTGTCGGGACAACAGACCTTGAGGTGGGTATACTAAAAGGTGTCTGTACATTTAAGGCTCCTAAAACTATTAAATTTAATCTCACAGGTAAACTTCCTGAAGGTGTTTACGCAAAGGATGTTATTCTTTATATAATCGGAATGATCGGTGTCAACGGTGCAACAAACAGGATTATGGAATTCACCGGTTCTGTTGTTGATGATATGAGTATGGAATCAAGAATGACACTCTGTAACATGGCTATAGAAGCAGGTGGTACAAGCGGAGTCTGTTATCCCGATATGAAAACTGTTGATTATCTATGGGAATATATAAAAGACGAATTTAAAACCAGAGAAGCAGCTTTAGCGGAATTTAAAAAACTGGTATCTGACGCTGATGCTGAGTATGAAAAAATTTTTGATATTGATGTAAGCTCACTTGAACCTATGGTTACTTACGGATACAAACCGGACGAAGTAAAACCGGTTAGTGAACTTGAAGGCACTGATGTTGATCAGATTTATATCGGCTCATGTACAAACGGTAGAATAGAAGACCTCCGCATTGCAGCAGCAGTTTTGAAAGGTAAAACTATAAGTGATAATGTAAGAGGTGTTGTTTCACCGGCGACCCCGGATGTTTTTAAAAAGGCACTGGAAGAAGGTATTATTCAGATATTTATGGATTCCGGATTCTGCGTAACTAATCCAACATGCGGTGCATGTTTAGGTATGAGCAATGGTGTTCTCGCTCCTGGTGAAGTCTGCGCCTCTACTACCAACAGAAACTTTAACGGAAGAATGGGGAAGGGAGGGATGGTTCACCTTATGAGTCCCTCTACTGCTGCTGCGACAGCGATTAAAGGGAAAATTACTAATTCAGAGTTATTCAGGAGGAAATAGTATTATGAAAAATTTCAGCGGAAAAGTCCTCTTCCTTGACAGGGCGGATATCAATACAGATGAAATTATACCCGCGAAATATCTTACTGAGAGCACAAAAGAGGCACTAAAGCCATATCTCCTTGAAGATCTTAAACTTGATGGCTTTAATCAGAAAAAAGATATTGAAAATACCGAAGTAATTGTAACAAGAGCGAACTTCGGATGCGGCTCTTCCAGGGAACACGCCCCCTGGGCTCTTGAAGTGAATAATATTAATCTTGTGATAGCTGTTGATTTTGCAAGGATATTCAGGCAGAATATGTACAATTGCGGAATGATGGCTGTTGAGCTCTCTGCAGAAATAATTGATATGCTTTTTGTTAAATTCTCCGGAAAAGAGACATTTGTTGAAACCGATTTCAATTCAGGCACCTTTATTTTTAAGTCAGGTGATATTATTGAAACTGTTGCGTTCAGTATATCAGAATTTGACAGGGATCTTGTGAAAGCAGGCGGTTGGGTCGATTACGCCGATGCCCGTTATTAATTTTTTTTAAGCATCTTTATGTTTTTACTGTCGGTAATATTGCCGTTCAGTAAAAACGGGATTGTATACCATCTTCCGCTAAGATATTCATTATAAAAAGCAATTGCCGGACGTGGAATATCCTTGATGAAATGGTTATTAAATTCAAGTTTAACAGTCATATTATTTGCCGTGAGATCACTGTTTATTCTGCCGTTCATTGATAACCTGATATCCTCTGAATTGAAAATAAAGGAATTGATCGTCAGGTCACGGCCATTTACGTCAATATTGCCGTAAATTTTATTAAACTCCAGGTCCTTCAGCTTATATCTGAGTTCCGCAAGAAATATAATTAAACCATTCTGGATCCCCGTGTTTACAACTTTTCCTTTTGAAACACTGAAAGTAGCATTACCTTTAAGTGTCTCTGTCATATTTTCTCTGAAGCCGAAATTAAGATTAACAGCACCGTCAGCGAATCCGAATAACCTGTTGTTCAGATTATCATTCGCGAATTTGAGGTCATTAACTTTCATGCCGTTGAATCTTGCATTGATATGAGCAGTGGGAAAGTCACCGGATAAATCTATTTTCCCGGATCCATTTAAACTGCCGCTTAGAAGGGATGTATCAACACGGTTAAGTTTAATAGTTTTTCCTGTTGCAACAAAATCCGCATGATTATTTTTAAATAAAAATTTGTCGTAAATTATTTCGCCAACCTGAATCTTGCCGCTGATGTTAATAGGGAAAGAGAAGTCAGAAGATGATTTTCCGCCGCTGAGACTTATGTTGTTAACATCAAGTTTGTCACCCTTTATAAAAACATATATACTTTTAAAATTGCTGTCAGTCGCGGCAAGTGAAACATTGAAATTGCTGCCGAATATTTTTACCGGTACGCTCTCTTTTTTAAAAATATTATTTATAAGCTCAATTTCTGTATTCAGCCCGCTGAAAACTTCAGTCCGGTCTTTATAGCTGCATTCAGAAATCTGCATTCTGCCGTTAAATTTTGCCCCGTTATACGAGAGATTCCCCTTGAGGTTACCAGAAAATCCTGAAGGTATGCTGTTCTCGAGCTGTCGTAAATCTGAAATTGAATAATTCAGATTTGAAACAGAAAACCTTCTAACCTCGCCGGCATTTGCTGAGATAAAGAGATCATCAAGAACTGATGATGAATTATTTATTCTGTTTTTGACATCTTTAATAACAACAGTTTTATTGGCAATATCAACAGTACATGAACCATCAGCATGGATTATACTTTTACTTCTGCTCAATGTCGATGTAACTTTTGCATGTCCTTTAACTGATGGAAGTTGTAATTCAAAATTATCTACTATACCATTAACTGTTTCAAACGGAAGTTTCAGATTTTTTTTTGCAAATCCGTAAACCCAGTTTAAAGAACAATTTTCAAGTTTTATTATTCCGGTAAATTTTAATTTTTCAGTTAGATCGATTGAAATATCGGGAAACAATTTACCTCTGCCAGCAGGAAGTTCAATTCCTGTTTCGGAAAGGTGGAAAATATTATCTTTTTTAAGTCTTAGTTTTCCATTGACTATATAAACTCCCTCTAAAGGTTTAAAATCAGAAGGAGGGTTTACAAGATTCAAAGAACAATCTGTTAGAATTATTTCATTAATTTTAATACTGGTTTTACTCTGCTCTTCTTCGGCTGATTTCTGTTTAAAGCTTTCAAATATCCTTTCAATATTACTTTTCCCGGAATTATCAAAACTCCATCTTATTGAAAGATCTTTAAAATAAAGAGTGTTGATAGTATATTCCTTACGGAGAAGCGATAATAGTGAAAACTGTATTAAGGCTTCCTGAGCTTCCAGAAGAGATTTATCATCAGGAAGAATATTATTGTTTTCGTCTAAATCGGATATTTTTACGCCCTGCAGAATAACACCCCTGATGCTGTATCTGAGTGACTTTATTTCAACTTTACGTCCAAGGGCTGTTTCAGATTTTGTCTTAATTATATTTAATAATGATTCTTCAGGATAGAAATAAAATAAGAGAGAAGCACCTGAAAGAATAATTGCAGCGGTGCTGACAAAAACAATGGTTCCAATTTTCAGGTATTTTGCAATTTTCTTTTTCATTTGTTTTTATTCGCTTCTCTCTGCCTTTCAAGTGCTGTCTGTTTTTTGAAGAAAAGTACAGTTTTTTCAAGCTCAGAAAGATCAGTGCTTATAATTTTTCCTTCCTGGAGCATTATATGTTTATCTTCAAGGAGTTTTACGATGAGGCTTTCTCCCTCTACAGGTGACAAGCCTACCATGTTTATCAGCTCCTTTGATCCGAATTCAAAGTTATGAGGCTTTTTAAATTCAATGGCAATTTTCTGTTTTTCAATCTGGATAAGGAGAGTGTCATAAATCCTTCCTAATGGATTTCTGATCATCAGATTCTCAAGCTGCCTGTACGCAGTCCATGTTCTTTCGCTGAGGAGCTGAATCAGTCTTGTTGCAAGCTGTGGCTGGGCTTGTACCATCCCTTCGAAGTTTGATTTATTAATAGCGAGAACTGAAACATCACCATATGAAATTGCAGAAGCGCTTCGAGGTTTATTATCGAGCAGTGCCATCTCTCCGAAAATATCACCGGCTTTTAAAACGGCAAGAAGGATCTCCTCGTCGACTATTTTGGTAATTTTAACTTTCCCGTCCTGAATGATGAAGAGTTCATCACCCGGTTCAGATTCGCTGAAAAGCATTGTGTTGTCAGGATATTTCCGGTTCATCCCGGCCCTGTACGGCATATCAGGAAATTTAAGAGGAGCTTTTAATGTTTTTAGCCGTTCAATCGATTTATCCCTGTTGTATCCGGAAGGGCAATGCTGAATATATTTCTGGTAAGCATAAATCGCATGATTAAAGATCCTCTTTTTCAGATAATACTCACCGATATTAAAAAGATGCTCCGGATCCTCTTCACCTGAAGTTTTTAATGAAAGATTGGTTATCGCAGAGTCAAATTGACGGAGTTTGCGGCTGAAAAAACGGATTATTTTCATGGCAACAGCCGGGTTTTTCTGAATCAGCAGTCCGAACATATCCTTCTCTACGGATATAAGAGATACATTTTCAAGCGCAACTGCTGTATCAAGTCTTGCATGGCCTGCCATACAGGAGACTACACCAAAAAAATCTCCAGGACCCAGTATTGTATACGGTTCCTCTGAAAGGACAGGCGTTTCTTTGGATATTTTAACTTTTCCGCTTCTTATAATATAAAAATTCGAGGCGTTCTTTTTCCCTTCAACCATTACGAAGGAGTTCGCCATATAGTTTTCAACCTTAAACTGGGTAGCTGCCATTATTCCTCTTCTGCCGGGAAACTTATATAGATACTATTATCTACTTTCGGTCAAAAATCAAATCTTTTACATGAAAATTTACACGAAGTATAAACCAATATTAAATTTCAGTCTATCAATTTTTTTAATTTATAGAGCTCATTTATAGCATCCATTGGAGTGAGACTTTCAACATCTATTTTGTTAAGGGTCTGAATAAGAATATGATTTGAGGCATTAAAAATTTCAAGCTGTTCTGAAGAGGCCCCTGAGTCGGAAAGCTTATCTTTAACAGAGCCGCTTTTTTCAAGTTTTTCGAGTATTCTGGCTGAACGTGATATTATAGTTTTAGGGAGCCCGGCAAGTTTTGCAACATGAATCCCGTATGATTTATCAGCACTTCCTGATACAACTTTATGAAGAAATTCAACACTGTTTAAAGTCTCCTTAACCAGTACATTATAATTAACAATACCTGGCTTGCTGCCGAGTTGTGTCAGTTCATGATAATGGGTTGCAAAAAGGGTCTTGGCCCTGATATATCGCTGAATATATTCAACAACTCCCCATGCGATTGACAGGCCGTCATAGGTACTGGTTCCACGGCCGACTTCATCCATGATTATAAGACTTTTTTCAGTTGCATTATTAAGAATATTTGCAGTTTCATTCATTTCTACGAGGAATGTCGATTCACCCCTTGAGATATTGTCTGATGCACCTATACGCGTAAAAATTCTATCAGCTATTGATATGTCAGCATTTTCAGCAGGCACAAATGAACCTGTCTGCGCGAGGAGCTGTATTATTGCGCACATCCTGATATATGTTGATTTTCCTGCCATGTTAGGGCCGGTAATTATGGAAATCATGTTTTCATTATCGTCAAGAAGTATGTCGTTAGGTATAAATACCTCTTTTGTGTAATACTTCTCAACAGCAGGGTGTCTTCCGGCTTTAATTGAAATGTAATTATTTTCGTTTATCTGAGGTTTGACAAACCTGTTATGTATTGCAGCAACAGATAGAGAGCATATAAAATCTATATAACCGATAGTGGTTGCCGTATCCTGGATTTCCCGGCTTTTACTGATTATCTCGCTTTTCAGTTTTTCTATTTCCCTGTTTTCGATGACAGTAATTTTTTCTGATGCGCCAAGGATATCAGTTTCAAATTTCTGCAGTTCGGGTGTTGTAAACCGTTCCCCTCCTACAAGGGTCTGTTTGCGCATATATTCTTTAGGTGCCTGTTCAGCCTGCCCCTTGCTGATTTCAATATAATAACCGAGAATTTTATTATATTTAACCCGGAGAGTGTTTATCCCGAGCCTTGATTTTTCATCCTCCTGGTATTTAAGAATCCAGCTTCGTGCGTCTGATTTCAATTCATAGAGCCTGTCGAGTTCAGGGATATAGCCTGATTTTATAACTCTTCCATGTTCAGGTGAGAGTGCGGGATCATCATCAATAACTTTTTTAATAGTTTCTGCAAGTTCAGTAAGATCAGATATTCCTGAAATGACTTTATCTATTGCAGGTGTGTTTATTCCATGCTCAGAAAGTTTAAGGCGTATCTTTTCAGCTGCTTCAAGTGACTGTTTTAGTGCAATAAAATTTCTGGGCTGAATTTTTCCGATAGTAAACCTTGAAATCAGCCTCTCCATATCAAGTATATCTTTAAGTGAAGAGTTAATCTCATCTGCAAGTTCGGCTCTTTGATAAAAAAAATCTACAAGATTAAGCCTGTTCTCAATAGCAGTTTTTTCGATAAGAGGCTGCAGCAGGTTCCGCTCAAGGGTTCTCCTCCCCATGGGGGTTTTTGTGTGATTAAGTACAGAAAAAAGTGTACGGTTTTTTGATCCGTCCTGCTGGTTCTGGATAAGTTCAAGGTTTGATATAGTTGCTTCATCAAGGAGCATGGTTTCCCGTGATGCGAGTTTCATCGGATTCTTCAGATGACTGAAAAGAGTTTTATGAGTGTCGCGAAGATATTGAAGTATTGAACCTGCAGTGATAATTTCTGTATCTGTTTCAATTCCAAGTCCTTTCAAAGAGTGAACCTGTAGTGTCTGGCAGATTACATCACTCATGTAATCTTTTTCATAGTTCCATTCATTCAGTGAGTGAACTGGTATGTTTCTGTTTTTAATATATTCAAGAAAGACCGCGTCTGTTTCGTATGAGACGGCAAAGAAAATAACCTCCCTTGGTGAAAACTTGGCAAGCTCCCCCCTGAAAAGCTCCTGGTTTTTTTCTGATGTCATATAGCTGAAATCACCGGTTGAAATATCAACAAATGATATGCCCATATCTTTTTTAGAAAGATAAACCGAACAGAGATAATTATTATCATCTGACGCGATTAAATTCTGTTCAATAACAGTTCCCGGAGTTATAATACGTACTACGTCTCTTTTAACAATACTTCCGGAGGATGGAACTGTTTCAAGCTGTTCACACACCGCGACTCTCTTTCCTGCTTTTATAAGGCGTGCAATGTAACTCTCCGCGGCATGATAGGGGAGGCCGCACATGGGCACATCATTCTGGCGTGCTGTGAGAGCTATATCGAGAATTTTAGACGCAATTTTCGCGTCATCAAAAAACATTTCATAAAAATCACCCATCCTGAAAAAAAGTATATCATCAGGGTGTCGCCTTTTGATGTCGCTGTACTGCTTCATCATCGGTGTAAGTTTTTCATCCATTCGTCAATCCCCGTATATGTAACTTCTGTTTCCCTGTTCAGAAAATCGTACGATATTTCCATTGATACCGTACTCCTCGGCAAGTCTGATTCTGCCTTCGTAAGCTTTGCCTGTATCTCTGAATTTTCCAATAAAAAGAAAATAACCTGATTTAGCTTTAATAATACGTTTTGATGGAAAATTTTTAAGAAGCCTGTTCATTTCTTGTGCCTCCTTCTGTCTTGTGAAGGGTCCAACTGAAACGGAAAAATAAATCTCTTCCGCTGTTTCATTAACATCATATTCAGGAAGGATTGCAAGCCTGTCTGATTTATTTATCAGGTCCATATCAGGGATGTAATCAACAATAACTGGATTATTTTTTTCCAGGTGTTTAATTTTTTCGACAGCCATACCGGCTTCCGGTGATTCAGGAAAGAGCTTAAGGATATCGGTATAAGCTGAGTATGCTCTGTTTATATCTTTTTTTTCATTGTAAAATTCAGCGATCCTGTAAATTATTGAGGGATAAAGTTCTGATTTGTTGAAGCCTGAAGCAAGTTCTCTTAAACTGTAAATATATGCTCTGGAGTTTCCGGAAGTTCTTCTGTCAATTTCTGATAAAATAAAAATTGCCCGCGACAGTGTATTAAAATCATGAGTTTTTTCTGTTATTGCAAAGGTTTCGATACGAGCTTTATCATAATCTTCCAGCATTAGAAGTGAATTTATATGCATAAACCGGAATTCTATGCCATAAGGTCCTGTGCCGAATAGTTTTATACCCTGCAGGCTTTCACTATTGAGCTCTTTCCATTTTGATTTCAGATCAAGTATCTGGCACAGTTTATATAACGCAAGATCACGTTTATTGTATGATGAATAATTTTTAACAACAATTCTGTATCTTTGAACCGCAAGTTCAGTGTCGCTTTCAATTTCTGCAAGCATCATTCTCACTTCAGGAACATGTATACTCCCGGGAAAAGATTTCAGCCATGAAAAAGCGCTTTTCTCAAAGGATTCCTCATTTCCTGAGTGAAACAGTGTTAAAAGGTTTTTATAAGTTTTATCCTCATTATTCGCAAAGGAGAAAGCAGGCATAACCGCAACTGTAATTGCGGCTATGATAATGATATCAAAGAATTTTTTTACCAATGAGTGTCGAGCCGCTGACTTCAATAATTTCTACCCGGGTCTCCTTTCCGATATCCGCCCTGCTTCCGGTAAATACTACAGGATGATTTAAGAATGTTTTACCGGAAACTTCATCCGAAGATTTTCGGCTTAACTTTTCAGCAATAACAGTCTCTATCCTGTTAATCCTTGTTTTGAGTTTTTCAAGAGAAATTTTTCTTTGCAGCGTAATTAATTCATTAAGCCGTTCAATTTTTTCTGATCTTGTTAATTCTTCTTTTATTGAGAAGGCGGGAGTCCCTTCTCTTGGCGAATAGGCATACATAAAGGCTTCATCATATCGTATATCAGTTACAGCTTTTAGTGTATTGCGGAAATCCTCTTCAGTTTCTCCGGGGAAACCTACAATAAGATCAGTTGAGACGGAAAAATTATCGAGCTTTTTATTCAGCGTTTCAATAATTCTGTAATAATCTGATAAGGTATATTTTCGATTCATAGCTTTAAGAATTGGATCTGAACCGCTCTGAAGGGGAAGGTGAATACTTCTTGAAATGTTGCTGTTATCTTTAATTACATCTGCAATTGCCGAATTAAAATCCATAGGGTGAGATGTGAGAAAATTAATTTTTTTCAGTCCTTTTATGGCAGCAGTTTTTTCAAGAAGCCGGTAAAATGGAATTTCACCGCAATCCTGTCCATACTGGTTAACATTCTGTCCCAGCAGTGTAATTTCAATTATTCCTTCTGAGGACAGATTCCTGATATAGTTCAGTATTTTTTCCGATGGGAAAGATATAAGTTTTCCGCGCACATAGGGAACAATACAGTAAGCGCAGAAGTTTTCGCATCCATGAGTAATAGTTACCCATTTATGCCAGGGGTAAACATCCTTATTTTTAACAAGATTAAAATTTATTCTTTCAGCGAAATCCTCTTCTGCCTGTGAAAGAAAAATACCGTTAATTTCTTTCTCTATATGGGATTTTATAATATCACCGAGCAGGGGGGACTGATATGGCCCTGCTACAAGATCCGCATTACCTTTTTGTATTAGCGCTTCACCGATCCGTTGAGCCATGCAGCCTGCAACAACGATAAGCCTTCGTTTTGCAGCTTTCCGTGAACGTGCAATACTTATCTTTGCCAATGCTCTTTTTTCTGCATGGTCTCTTACTGAACATGTATTGAATATACAGATATCAGCTGCCTCTTCAGATTCAGCCAGTGAAAATCCGTTTTCAATCATTGAAAGTTTAATAAGTTCGGAATCACCTTTATTCATCTGGCATCCGAATGTCTCAATATAGAAGGTCTTCATTTAACTATTCAGATCAATCCTGCTTTCCTGTAAATGGCATCAATGTTTTTATAATACCTGTTTATATCGAAAAGAGAATCGATATCAGCTTCAGTTACTTTATCCATAATCTGTGATGACTTAAGAGTGAGTTCTTTCAGTGAACCTTCCCTTGCCCAGACTCTCATTGCCATATCCTGAACCATTCTGTAAGCATCCTCTCTTGAGAAACCTTTTTCGACAAGAAGCAGCAGCAGTGATTGTGAATAGAATAGCCCCCCAGTTCTTTCAATATTAGCCTGCATATTTTCAGGGTAGAGGTGTAAATTTTTAAGTATAAATACAATTCTGTTGAGGAGATAATCAAGGGCAATAGTGGAATCCGGCAAGATAACACGTTCTGCTGATGAATGGGAAATATCCCTTTCATGCCAGAGAGTAATATTATCAAGAGCAACATTCATGTTGGATTTTATTACACGGGAAAGACCTGTTACACGTTCCGAAAGTATGGGATTACGTTTATGCGGCATTGCAGATGAGCCTTTCTGCCCTTTCTGGAACGGTTCCTCAATTTCGCGTACTTCTGTTCTCTGCAGGTGCCTGATTTCTGTTGCGAGCTGATCAAGGGTTCCCGCTGTTATTGCAATTGCTGACATATATTCAGCATGTCTGTCTCTCTGTATAACCTGCGTTGAAACGGGATCAGGTTTAAGACCGAGTCTGCGGCAGACTTCTTCTTCTATTTCAGGGGCGATATTGCTGAATGTACCGACAGCTCCGGATAATTTTCCGTAAGATATATTGTCAATAGCCCTGAGCATCCGCTCCCTGCTCCGCTTAAATGCCTCGTAATAGAGTGCCATTTTTACACCAAAAGTTGTAGGTTCAGCATGCACACCATGTGAACGGCCCATACAGCGGGTATCTTTGAATTTTAATGCATTTTCATGCAATACGTCTATAACCTGATCAAGATCCCTGACTATAATTTCCCCTGCTTTTTTCATCTGAATTGAGAGAGCGGTGTCTACAACATCGCTTGATGTAAGCCCGTAATGGATGAATCTGCTTGAGGGGCCGACTTTTTCAGCTACGGCAGTGGTAAAGGCAATAACGTCGTGATGAACTTCGTTTTCAATTTCAAGAATACGATCAACTGAAAAATCAGCCTTCTCTTTTATTATTGCAAGATCGCCTGCAGGGATAATTCCCTGTTCAGCATAAACTTCACATACGGCAATCTCTATATCAAGCCAGATCCTGAATTTGCTTTCAAGTTCCCATATATCTGACATTTCTTTCCGTGAATATCTTGGTATCATGATTTTCCTCTGTTAATAAAATGGTAAAACTAATAAGTTGAATTCAGTAAAATTCCTAAGATACTTTTTAGTGTAAAATAATGAATTATATACCTCCGCAGCCTTCGGTTGAGGAGATAACAGAGCATTTATTTCCTGAAAAAATAAGGAATAAATACTGAGTTGAATTACAAATTTTTTAATTTTTTCAGAACATCCTAAATGCTCTGTGTAAATCAAGACTTTTTTGAATAAAATCCGGATTATGATTTTATCAGCAGGTTGCTTTTTCGAGAGCATCGAGATTTCTGTATGCCTCTTCAAAAGAACTGCCGCATAATTCCGGCGTGGGAGAAAATTCACGGCAGACTTTTGGTCTCTCATTATAAATAGAACATTTCATATCCGGAGAGAGATGGATGCATCTTGTACCTGCCGGTTTACCTCTCCCTGTTCCGGGAATAATTGTGGAGATTGAAGGTGCTATGCAGCAGGCACCGCATCTGTTACATTCCATACTGGCAGTTTCCTATGAGCATGTATTACTTAAAAACTCCCGTCATTAACAGCAAAAGATTAAATACTGTCAAATACTTGTTGCGTAAAAAAGAGTTTCAATCCTATAGTTGTAATGTTTTTAAAATGGACGGTAAAAATGTATATAAGCAAAGTACTGATCGATGTTAAAATACCTGCAGTAAGGCATGATCTTAATTCTCCGGATCTGTTTTATAACACGATAAAATCTATGACCGGTGATTCCAAACCGGTTTACAGAATTGAAAATGTCCCGTTAAATCAGACAGGTTTTATTCAACCTGTTCTCGTAGTTTCCGCAGCCAGACCCGATATACATAAAAGCGGTAAACCTGCCGGTTATTTCAGAGGAGTTGAAACACTTGATTACAGCATACCGGTGAGAGAGGGGATGGTCTACCGGTTTTTTATTAAAGCCAATCCATCGGTAAAAATATTTTTTAAAGAGTATGATGTTGATACTGATGAAGCAAGATTGAAATGGTTTGAAACTGAGAGTTCTCCAAATGGTTTTAAAGTTATAGATTGCAAATGTTCAGATGACGGATATATTGTATCACACAAAAAGGGTAGAAAGCTATCTTCTGTTATTTTTGAAGGAGCTTTAAAAGTATATGATAAAGATAAATTTAACTCTTCTCTTTATAAAGGGATCGGGCGGGGTCGCAGTCTTGGACTGGGACTTCTTTCTGTTGAAAATTTTAATTCAAAAAACAGAAATATTGCAGAAGAGATGAAAAATTCTTTACATCAATAAGATGATATCAACAGCGATCCGGTATCTAACGCCGGGTCATCAGATAGAATTTCAATACTGCACCCTGCAGTTTCAATAAAACTGTATATTTTTTCTCTATCCGGATGATGATCTATTCTCCCTGTGAATATAATTCTGTTCTTGAATTTTCCGGAGGCGCCGCCTATAAATCCATACTGGTATCCCGGCAGAGCTATATAACCCGGTTTTATTAATAATGAATTGAATCCGGCTTGTAATGCTGCATTGTGAATTGAACTGTCAGCAGTTATAATCCTTCTTTCATCTATTATTAAAGTGGAGCATTTAGTGTATCCCTGTTTGACTTCAATTATTGGAATATTATTATCCTCAAAGTAATCTTTGATTATTTCATCAGCAGCATTTTTTTTATGAAAAGCATATTCTTCAGTTGCTGCAATATTATATGCAATATCACCGGGATATTTATCAGAAAGACGGGTTGTCCCTATTCTGATGTCACAGTAACTGCTTAACCTCTTCAGAAAGTTTTTATCAATGTCAGGATGGAAAAAGGCAATACCCCTGTGAAGAAATACCTGTATATCCGGATGGCCGGAGAGAGGTTTATCAACAAGATCTGCGCGGGGGACAGCTAAAGGTTCTATATCAAGCAGTTTAAGTTTTTTAACTGCCTCTGGTGCAAGGGAGGGATCGATAAGTGCAAAATATTTCATATTATTATTACAAAATCTGTTTTGAAGAGGTCAAGCAGGATCCCTCAAAAGTTTTATAAATTTTATTACCCATTCAGGAGTGTTAATATCACTATTAAATATAAATTAAGTTCTTTAAAAATTTTTCTGGTAAAAAAAAGTGCCGGCTGTTTATTAATACTGCTTTAAAAGATATATTACAGATCGGTACAGGATGTTCGGAAAAGACACGAAAAAAGCAAAGTTTATCGAGGTATACAGCGATTATTATCCGGTTATTTTCGGCACAGTATGCACCAGGATAAACAGCATTGATGATGCGGAGGATATCACACAGGAGATATTTGTCCGGTTTTTTAAAAAAATTGATGAAGTTGAAAATCCGAGAAAATGGCTTTTCGGAACAATGAAACTGGTATTGTTCGAATTCTACAGGAGCAGAAAGGAGGAGGCAACAGATATCGATCTTTTAATGAATGATGTCAATCTCAGTTTCGTGAACGGGATGAGAGATCTCCGCATGCTGCTTGATGAAGTTTTTGAAAATGCAGAAATATTTAACAATGATGATAAAAACAGGATTATTTTTGATCTTGTTGCAGTGCAGAAATATACACTTGAGGAAGCTGCAAAGGAAACAGGCATGAGCAGGGATCAGGTTAAATACCGCTATTCATTAATTAACAGGTCGATACTTCAGACCCTTAAAAAAAGGGGAGTATCCAATCTGGAGGAACTTATATGATGAATGAGCAGATTATTGTTGAAAAGCTGATTGATAAGTTTAAATTTGATGAACCTGTAGATTCTTCAGTAAAAAAATACATTCATGAATCGAAGAAACGTAACCTTAAACATATACTGAAGAGCGAAAGAAAGTACGGTTTTTTTACCGCTGCAGCAGTTTTTGTTTTTTTTCTCGCAAAAAAAGCCGGTCTTACACTTTCATATATCAATGCAGTTGTAATAACAGGTGCTGTAGCAGCAGTAACAACTGCAGCTGTTATTGCCGGAAGTGTAAGTGGTGTAAATTATATAATTGAAAAAAACCGTGTTTTAGAGGAGATCCCCGCTCCTGTAATAGAAACGCCTGAAGTAAAACCTTCATTGAAAAATATAAAACCGGTTTCTATTTACAGATTTTCCGGAACTACTGATTCGTCAATAATTGCAGAACAGGTCACAGGTACTATTTATAAAAAGCTCCTTGCGGAACATGGCGAAGATAATGTTTTTCTTTCATCGTTTTCAAAAAACAGCGGATATCTTGTGACCGGTTCAGTGGAAAAGCTTAATAACAGATACCTTATAACAATGAAAATTGTAGATCCAGCGCGGGGTATTATTATAAACATGGACACAAATGAGATAGATTCTGTAGATGAGCTCCCCTCGGTATGCAGACGCCTGGTTAAAATAATAAACAGAAGCACCAGGTAAAAATTGTGATCCGTACAATCATCTCACTTGTGGTGCTTTTTATCACTGTATTTTCCTCTATGAGTTATTCATCTTCCCGAAAAGAGAGTATTGCCGTTTTTGACTTCAAACTTAAAAACATCAGTTCCGATGCGGGCAATATTGTCAGAAACAGGATAGAATATAATCTTTTTCAGACAAGGAAATTCACTCTTCTTGAACGTAACAGGATAGATATAATAAGCAAAGAAAAAATACTTTCCGGGGAGAGTCAAAAAAATATTGAAGATACTTTTCAGGCAGGCAAACTTCTCCCAGCGGATTATGTAATAACAGGAGATATAACATTAAAGGAAAATGTCCATGTGACAATAGTCCTGATGGATACATCTAATGGTAAAATTGTATACTCTTTCAATAAAATATATCAGACTGAAATGGATTTAATTGAAGATGCAGATGAAATAGCTGATCTTATTTCGGAAGAGATTTTTTTTGACCATGAATTCAATAAAGATAAAGATGATTTTAATCTGTCATCAAACTTTTTTCTGAATATTGGGGCTTCATATATCCCGGAAACCGGCAGACTGAGTGAATTTGCAGATAATGGTTATATGATAACTTTTGATGCCGGTGTCAGAAATGTATTGTTTAACGGGATTCGAATGGGCTTTAACTGCGGATATGCTCACATTTATACAACAGCAAATATTAACTATATATCCATAGCGCCGTTTCAGTATACAATAACATACGAATTACAGCCTTTTAGAAAATATTTTATTAATACAGGTTTCGGATTAGGTACTGCACAGGTAACAGTTAACAAAAACAGAGACGTAATGAGAGAATTCGAAGCCTGCGGATTACTTTTTGTTGAATTGAAGTATCATCTCAAAAGTGACCTGGCATTCATTATATACGGTAAACATTATGTTTTGTTTGAAAATGACGGTAATGTCGATTTTACATGTTTAGGAGGGGGGTTCGAAACACTTTTCTGATTCTATTTCCATTCAATATTCAGATCTGATACAGGTTTAAAAACAATATCCTCTATGTCTTCTGCAATTACTGTAATATCATTGATTTCAACAGGGAACAGAGTTTCTCCACTGGAATTATCTTTGTTTAATAAAATTGAGGGCTTTAAATTTTTTTTATAGATCCCGGTAAGAGCTATCCTTCTTGATACAATTCCTTTGTCGCTATAATAATCAAGTTTTTTACAGCTATAAATATAGGACATGTAGTTATTATTAATTTCACGGGAAAAATTAATTCTATTAATTTCAGTAATACCTGATTCTATTGATTGAAAATTATTAA
>ERZ795057.578-NODE-578-length-37648-cov-9.259889_pt1 | contig 37648 bp, 36 predicted proteins | sample MGYA00375141_ERZ795057 | MGnify/ENA primary metagenome ERZ795057 (study PRJEB30186, sample SAMN05720163) | activated sludge metagenome | isolation source: Anaerobic digester | place: Hong Kong | collected 2015-01-26 ...
TTGACATGCGGTTTTGTTCGTTCAAATTTTTCTTTAGCCATTTGTTCCTCCTATGGGAATGGTTCCTAAAACTTTAATTTCAAACATTATCTTTCTTCGTTATAAGCCCACGGACAGATTTGAACTGTCGACCTCATCCTTACCAAGGATGCGCTCTACCTACTGAGCTACATGGGCATAAATTCAAAAAAAAGCGGGAAACGAGAGTCGAACTCGCGACAACTTGCTTGGAAGGCAAGGGCTCTACCACTGAGCTATTCCCGCAGAAATGGTGGACAGGGAAGGATTCGAACCTCCGAAGACACTGTCAACAGATTTACAGTCTGCTCCCGTTGACCACTTGGGTACCTGTCCATTTAACTGCTTTTCTATTATACGTACAATTTGAAATTTTCAAGTTGCAATTCAAAGCCGACGATCCGGATCGAACGGATGACCTACTGATTACAAATCAGTTGCTCTACCAGCTGAGCTACGTCGGCACACCGGAGAGATATTTTATGAGAATTTCCACTGGTGTCAACTGGTTTCACTACTTTTCTTGGGTAAAAATTTCGTACCCAATAATACCAAATGCAACCGAAACATTTAGAGAATTTGTTTTTTCTGAAATTGGTATACGAACAAGATGATCGCACTTTTCTAACGTTTTCTTTTTAAGACCACTATTCTCATTTCCCATCACAACGGCAATGTGTGATTTGTAATTAATAAGGCGGGGATTCTCTTCTCCTCGAATATCTGTTCCTACAATCCAAAAACCATGATTTTTTAAATATTCAATGGTGCTTCCCATATTGTTTACTCGGCAAATTTTGCATTGAAAAATACCTCCCGAAGAAGCACTCATGGCACCTTTTCCGAGAAGAGTAGAGTGGTGTTTTGTAATAACAACAGAATGGAACCCAAAGCATGCTGCACTTCGAAACATAGCGCCGGCATTTTGAGGATCTTCAATTTCTTCCATCAGAAGAATTCTTCCATATTCTCCAAGAGGAATATTGGTAGCGTCTTCGAGTGTCGATAGAGTAACATCATCACATAGAGCAACGACCGAATCCATATCGGGATATTTTTTTTGAAATACGCTTTTTTCTAACTGAATGATGGGTATTCTCTGGTCTCGAAACAATAGAAATAATCGACTTGGAAGATGGTAATTCTTCGGAATAATAACTTTCAGGATAGGTTTTTCGTTCTGTATAGCTTCTTCGATTTCATGCTTACCGCTTATAATCATTGTTTTTCCAATCTATACGTGGTTTTTCCCTGAGAATCTTCTAACACAATCTGATGTTTTTGTAATTGGTCTCGGATTTCATCCGAAAGAGAGAAATCTTTGTTTTTTCTAGCCTCTGTTCTTTTTTGAATCAATAGATTGACCAAATCATCCAAAGATATATTTTCATCTGGTAGATCAATGTCAAATGAAATAACTACAGCGCGGATTGCATTGGTAATATCAGAAGTATCCAATACAAAAGTAGTATTTTGGATATCAACAAATCCAAGAGTTTCAAAGAAGTCCTGCAAATAGGATTCAATCTGTTTCATGGTAGTACTTGTCAAAGATTCAATTTCATCTAAAACACGATTCAGTTCTCGTAAAGCCACGTGTATAGTTCCAAAAGCTGCAGGAGTATTAAAGTTGTCTCGCAGGTGAGAATGATATTCGTCCTGTGCACGAGAAAAAAATTCCAAGAGTTGTAGTTCATATGGTGGGATTACAGAAGAATCTTGGAGTTTTACATCTTGAAATCTCCGAATAGAAGTTGCTATTTTTTCAACATTTTTCCCTGCTCTTTCTATTGCCTCAACGTTGAACTCAAGGGGAGAAGAATAGAGCGTTGCTAAGAAAAAATACCGCAAAACATTGGGATGATAATGCTTTAATGCATCCTTAATACGAAAGACATTTCCTACTGATTTGGACATTTTTACTTTATCAAGTGTGACCCACCCAGTATGAATCCAGTAGTGGCAAAATGGTTTTGCACAGGTTATACCTTCGGCTTGTGCAATTTCGTTTTCATGATGTGGAAAAATTAAATCTTGTCCCCCACCATGTATATCAAAATGGTTACCCAGATACTTGAGTGCCATGACGGAACATTCGATATGCCACCCGGGACGTCCATTTCCCCAAGGACTTTCCCAAAATGGTTCTCCTGGTTTTGCTTCTTTCCAAAGGGCGAAGTCCAAAGGATCTTCTTTCTTTTCTCCGGGAAGAATACGAGCACCGGATATCAACTCATCAAGTTTCTTCTTGGATAATTTTCCATATTCTTCACTTTTTCGAACTCGAAAATACACATCTCCCGACGATTCGTAGGCAAATCCGTTTTCAATCAGTTTTTCAACTGCTTCAATGATCTGGGGGATGTGATCCGTTACCTTTGGATACATGTCAGGTTCTGATATATGCATCTTTTGAATAACATCAATATAGCGGTGCATATATCTTTCGGCAATCTCTTGTGCTGTAGTGTTCTCTTCCTGTGCTTTCTGGATGATTTTATCGTCAATATCGGTGAAATTACTGATATATTTTACTTTGTATCCATTTTTTCGGAAAATTCGTCGAATCACATCAAAAACAATGGCAGTTCTGGCGTGACCAATATGAGAATCATTGCTGGTGGTAAGTCCACAAACATACATACTCATTTCACCAGGAATTCTTGGTTCAAATTCAACTTTTTTGCCTTGCATTGTGTCATGAAAATAGATTGAGTTCAATGAATTCTCCTTTCAGATTTTTGTTTGAAGCTCTTGTAAAATACCAAGAACTTTCTTTTTACCCATAAGATAAATGACCAAATATATCTCAGGACCTTGATCTTCATTAGTCATCATGATTCGTAGTGGCATCCATAAGTGTTTACCTTTTACTTTAGCATCTTTACCTGCTTGCCGAATAGCATTTAAAACAGAATCGGGAGTCCATTCCGGTGTATTTGAAAACTGCTCAATTAGAGCGGGAAGCAAACTTTGAGTCTCTGGAGTCTGTATTTCTGGTAATCGATCTGATTGAATCCCCTCGTAGCTAGAAATGGTTTCTAGATTTGTAATGATATCCGTTGTTAAAACCAAATAGTCTTTCATGTGCTGAAATGCCTGCAGATAAAACTCTTTGTTTTTTTCATCAGTTAAAAAACCTTTTTCCTTAAGGTCAGGTTCCACCATATGGAATAATTCTTCATTCGATTTCTGACGTAAATAATGAGCGTTGTACCATTTCAACTTTTCATAATCGAAGATAGCGGGACTTGTGTTTACATTTTTTATTTCAAATCTCTGTATCAATTCTTCCATAGTAAAGAATTCTTCTTCAGTTTTTGGTGACCAACCTAAAAAAGCCATATAATTCACAAATGCTTCGGGTAGAAAGCCCATATTGCCATATTCTGTGATAGCAAAAGCACCATGACGTTTACTTAGCTTTGTTTTATCATCACCAAGGATCATGGGCATATGAGCAAAAATAGGAATTGGATAACCAAGAGCTTCGTACAACAAAACTTGTCTGGGTGTATTACCAAAAAAGTGGTCTTCTCCTCGAACAATGTGGGTGATTTCCATGGTAGCATCATCAACTGTTACGGCTAAATTATAGGTTGGCATACCATCAGATCGAGCAATAATAAAATCATCCAGGGAAGATACAGGAAACGTTTTTGTACCACGGATTAGATCAACAACTTCTACATTTTCTTTCTCAGGAAGTTTAAATCGAATAACATACGGATCTCCCTTTGCAATTCGATCTTCTACCTGATCTTTTGTTAAACTCCTACAACGTCCGCTGTATCGTGGTGGCATATTGTTCTTTCTTGCTTCTTCTCGATCCTCCTCTATTTGTTCAGAAGAACAAAAACAGATATAGGCATGGTTGGTTTCGAGTAGTTTTTGTATATGTGTTTGATACAGTTCCATGCGTTCACTTTGCTTATAGGGTCCATGTTCTCCACCAATTAAAATCCCTTCATCCCAGTCGATGCCCATCCACTTCATGGCTTCAATTTCATTTTGAATAAACTCATCTCTGGATCTTTCCCTATCAGTATCTTCGATGCGAAAAACAAAAGTACCGTCATGATGTCGACAAAACAAATAGTTAAACAAAGCAGTTCTTGCATTTCCAACATGCAAATTGCCGGTAGGGGAAGGGGGGAATCGAACTCGCAGCTTAGACATGTTTCACCTCGAAGTGGAATAATTCTTTAATTTCTTGAATTGTTTGTTTTGCAACCATTTGTGCCCTTTCTTTACCATTGTGGATTGAATACTGGATGGTGGATTTCCCTTCCGGAGTATTCATTAAATCATTTTTTTTGTCTCGAATTGGTGCTATAAAGTCATTTAATACTTTCATCATACGCTTCTTACATTGTGCACAACCTATGGTAGCACTTTTGCAATTTTCTCGTATTTCTTCTACTGATGAGGAATCCAATATTTGATAATAGGAAAAAACATTGCATATTTCTGGATTCCCCGGATCCGTTCGATATACTCTACCAGGATCTGTTACAGCGGATTTAACAGCAGTTTCTATTTCTTTTTCAGTAGCTGTTAAAAATATAGTATTGTGGAGAGATTTACTCATCTTTTTACCATCAAGTCCTTTTAATAATGGTACTTCAGTTAATTTTTCCTGAGGTTCTGGGAAAAAGTCTCCATATAGATTATTGAAACGTCTCACAATCTCACGAGATAGTTCCAGGTGTGGAAGCTGGTCTTTGCCCACAGGTACAAAATGCCCTTTATACAGAGCAATATCCGCAGCTTGTAAAATCGGATACCCGAGAAGTCCATGAGTGACATTCGTCTTTAAGTCGTAATCTCGTATCATTTCCTTAACGGTTGGATTTCTTTCAACCCACCCAATGGGGGTAATCATGGAGAAAATAAGGAATAGTTCTGCATGTCCAGGAACGTCAGATTGGATAAAAATAGTGGATCGATTGGGATCCAAACCAATCGCAAGAAGATCCGCATACAGTTCAAACAATTGATCTCCCGCATTCTGAGGATTTGCATAATCTGTGGTAAGTGCATGATAGTTAGCTAAAAACCAAAAGCAATCATAGGTGTTTTCATTTTGAATCTGAACCCAGTTTTTTAACGAACCTAAGTAGTTTCCTATGTGTAATCTACCGGTTGTACGTGCACCACTCACTATTCTTTTTTTGCAAGATTGATTCATATGTTTCTCCTCGGTTACAAACGATGTATACTTTATTATACTTTTCAATCAGATTTTGAACAAATAAGGAGTATGATATGGATTTGATCGAAGAAATCAAAGGAAGAGAAATCATCGACTCTCGAGGATTTCCCACAGTCGAGGCAGTGATTACTTTATCCTCTGGTATAGAAGCAAGTGCTGCTGTTCCCTCTGGGGCATCAACGGGCAAAAGAGAAGCTCTTGAGCTCCGCGACACTAATTCAAAGCGATTTCACGGTAAAGGTGTTAAAACCGCAATCGACAATATCACCAATGTTATTGAATCTGAACTTATTGGATACAGCGTGCTTCAACAGCATGTTATTGACTCTATCTTGCTTGATTTAGATGGAACAGAAAACAAAGAAAAGCTTGGAGCAAACGCCATATTGGCAGTTTCTTTGGCTACAGCAAGAGCAGCATCGAAACTTCTAAATATTCCACTATACAGGTATTTAGGAGGAGTTCAGGCCAACACTATGCCCATCCCAATGATGAACATTATTAATGGAGGAAAACACGCAGACAACTCCATTGATATTCAAGAGTTCATGATAGTACCCCATGGTTTTACTACATTTAAAGAATCTCTTCAGGCAGGTTGTGAAACGTATTACACGCTAAAAAAACTACTGCAAGAAAAATCTCTATCGACCGGTGTAGGAGACGAGGGAGGATTTGCACCTAATCTAGATTCAAATCGAGCTGCTTTGGATATCTTGGTGGAAGCAATAGAAAAAGCAGGATACAAACCTGATGAACAAATTTCTATCGCTCTGGATTGTGCTGCAGATAGTTACTACAAAGAAAAAATGTATGTCCTGCATGGTGAAAAAGCCATGAATTCTGATGAATTGGGACTCTATTACCAAACACTCATGGAAACCTACCCCATATATTCCATTGAAGATCCATTTGAAGAAGACGATGAAACAGGTTGGATCAATTTTACAAAAGCAGTAAAAAACAAAGTACGCATTATTGGAGATGATGTATTTGTTACAAATTTGAAAATTTTCCAAGATCGATCCGCCAAAGGCATTGCTAATGGAATTCTTATCAAAGTAAATCAAATTGGTACTCTTACCGAAACATTACAAACCGTCAAATATGCACAAAAGAATCGCTATGGTTATGTTATTTCCCACCGCTCTGGTGAAACAGAAGATACGTTTATTGCTGACCTTGCTGTAGCTCTTGGTGGCGGATTAATCAAAACTGGAGCTCCATGTAGAAGCGAAAGAACAGCAAAATACAATCAACTTCTACGCATCGAAGAAGATTTGGATCATTCTGGTTCATTTGGGAATATTTGGATGCCTTCATGAACAAAACAACCAAAAGGTTGTTGGGGATTCTTCTATTAGTATCCCTGTCCTTGCAAGGTTTATCATTCTACCCAACCAGATCTTTTGGACAAGAAGACATGTTCACCCCCGGCAGACTGGTATATGCTATCCACGATTGGTCTTCTGTAGAAAACGAAGTATTCGATATATCCACAACCATGAAGGTAAATTGTCCAAAACACCAGGTAACTGAATACTACTGGGGAGTTCAATTTGTCTTTAAAAATGGCAATATTGGTTGGTTTGGTATGACAAGCTCTTGTATGGGTGTAGGTGGTGGAGGTTTTATTTTCACAATCTGTGATGCCATATCAGCAGAACCCTCATCTGAGGGATATTTAAGTAAGAATATTGAACCAGGAAATGGGTTATCCTGTGTTCTTCCGTATGAGTGGAACAATGGGATGGAGTATCGGTTTACTCTTACTAAAAATCTTCCCCGAACTACATCTACGCGTATATGTTGGAGTTTACAAGCAGAAGAAATTCCTACATCGCAGTTCATTCACATCGGGGATATTTTTACTGCACCCCAGTGGGATCAGTTCTATCCTTGGTCGAGTTATTTCGTAGAGTATTTTGGACCCATTTTAGACTGTAAAGTAATGCCAAGAGGCACAGTTACGTTTCACCCCCTTGAATTGACAGGTCAAACGAACGTACCGTATTCTGAAATCTATATCACAGAAAATTGCAAAAATCAGACAGAGGTTTCCTTCGAAAAAGAAGAAAAAATCTACATAAAGACAGGTTCAAAATATTAAATCATTTGACTTTACAGACTTTTTTTTTATAAATTTCGTAGCTTGATATTTTTAATTGATCGAGAGGAGATTTGTTAGTGGTAAAAATTAAACTAAAAAGACTTGGAGCACCTCACAAACCCTGTTTTCGTATTGTAGTTCAGGACGCACGCAAAAGTCCCGTCAGTAAATACATCGATCTACTCGGCACCTATCAACCACTGGAAAAAGATGCCAACAACAAAGTACAAATCGATGAAGCTAAAACTATCGATTGGTTGAAAAAAGGTGCACAACCAACCGACAAAACATTGGCACTACTTAAACACACCAAAATTTGGAGCAAATTCATTGACTCGAAACATGACAAGGAGGACACCCAATGAAAGCATTAATTGAAGAAATCGTAAAAACCTTAGTAGACAACCCGGATGCCGTAGTAGTAAGAGAATCTGGCGAAGATTTAGAAGAAACTGTCGCCTATGAAATCAAAGTTGATGAATCCGATAAAGGAAAACTTATCGGTAAAAATGGTAAAAATATCAATGCTATAAGACTTTTGATCCGTGCTGCCGCAGCAAAAACCGGAAAGAACGCCATCATTAATCCCGTAAGAGATTAGTATGAGCAACATCACAGTCCCACGCAAGATTATCATTAAAGCCATTGTAACTGCTAGTTTTAAAGCAAGCTTTAAAGCACAGCTTGAATCTTTACGCAAAGAAATGGCTGATCATGTTGACAAGATCAAAACCGAAGAAAGCAGACTCCTACTCAATGTAGGAGGAGCATTTAGTCAAAATGAACTAAACTCTGCCAGATCAAAATTGGCTTATGATCGTCAGCAGCAAGAAGCGGGGATGAAAGAGATTGATGAAAAACTGAAGGAAATGGAAACTCTTAAAGAAGGTTCCATTTATCCTTACACTCAGTTAGATAGTTTTGTTGACATTCAAGAAGGCGACAACCTTTTTGAAAAGTTAAGCCCTGGTGAAATTACTATTCGCGATGGAATCATCATTTCCATTAAAGAATAACGAAACACACCTGTGTGAATACAAGGCTACAGTATGTAACTACTTTCCCTGGAATTCTTGACGCCTACTTCGGATACAGTCTTCCAGGGAGAGCAGTTCAAAAAGGCTTAATCTCGTACCAAACCATCAATATTCGCGACTTCACGCAAGATCTTCATCGTACAACCGATGATACTCCTTTTGGTGGTGGGCCAGGAATGGTCATGAAGCTTGAGCCTATTGTCAAAGCCATACAACAGCACCGCACTCCAGAAACTCTTGTAATCCTTCCTACACCAAAAGGACAGCTCCTTACCCAAGAAGTAGTACACCATATTAGCTCTTTCAAGGATATCATGTTTTTATGTGGTCATTACGAAGGTATTGATGATAGGGTGTTTCAATATGTAGACATGCCCATATCCATTGGAGATTATGTTCTTGGTGGCGGTGAGATCTCTTCTATCGTAATTACAGATGCAGTAATTCGTTTTGTACAGGGAGTCGTAGGGAATCAAGAATCAACCCAAAAAGAAAGTTTTGAGCACAAGCATCGCTTAGAATACCCCACCTTCACTAGGCCAGCTGATTTTGAAGATTTCTCTGTACCCTCAGTGCTTCTCTCGGGTCATCATAAGAATATTGAAGAATGGAGAAAGCTCGAATCTCTCCGCTGGACGCTTTTACTAAAGCCCGAGTTGATACAGACCGATTCTTTATCCAAAAATGATGTCAAACGTTTACGGAAAATTCAAGCTGAAATGAACAATACAATTGATCAATTGCTAAAAAACCATGGATAAAACTTTCCCTATATTTGTATCATTGGTTCACTATCCTGTCTTGGATAAAAATGGTGCAACCGTCACAACATCTGTCACACTTTTCGACATCCACGATATTGCTCGCTCCTGCGTAACCTTTGGAGTTTCAGCATTTTATATCATCAATCACGCTCCAAAACAACAAGAAGTGGTGCAGCGCGTCATTGATTTTTGGAATACAGGATTTGGCAAAGAATACAATGCAAATCGGAAAGAAGCTCTTGATATTGTCCGAACCACAAATTATTGGGAAGAATCCAGAGATGCAATCGAAAGAGAGACAGGACAAAAACCGATTGTAATTGGCACTTCAGCACGCAGACATCAAAGCAAGTTGTTGACCAATGAACAAGCACAGCAAGCTTTGCTCAAGAAGCCAATTCTACTCCTGTTTGGTACTGGTTGGGGATTAAGTCCAGAAATAGTTCAATCTGTAGATTATATGCTCCAGCCTATTGAAGGACCCACAGACTACAACCATTTATCAGTTCGATCAGCAGTGGCAATTCTTCTATATGAACTGACGAAAGTATTATAACCCATCGAAAAGGGTTAGTTCTGATCTCCAAAAAACATCCCACCACCTGAACGATGCTCTTCATTTCTTTCATAGTATCTTTGATAGATCATAAAAGCCAGAATCCCTAACACAAGAATGAAAATGATGATCACAAAAACTGCATTTACTTCATCCGGTGGTAGAGTATGCCCTTTCTGAAGAAGAATCACGTCATTTACTTCCAATTCTGTTTCACCACCATGCTCTTCTCTTGCAGAGTGGTAAACCCCTTTCAGTAAAAGGATATCTCCTTGAATCTTATATCTTCCTAAGAATTTAATATCCTCAGCGAAAATCCCAGGCATATAACAACCTAAAGAATTTCCATCTTCGTCCATAACATTTAACCAGCAGTAATCCCCCCGATGCATAATCTGTCCAATAGCTTCCCCATGAAATAGGATTTCTTTTTCATTGTATACAGATGGGAAAGTGATTAATTCTGCTACTTTCGGATTGTCAAGGTGTGACAAATCTTCTACAGTAAGGAAGTCTCGAAGGAATAATTCGGTATTTTTTTCAATCTGTTCATCTGTCATTCTTGCCTGCAAATAACGATCGTTGAGTTTTTCTAAGTATTTCCCCAAAGACCCCTTCATCCAGTCTTGCTTTGCAGAAACACTTAATGGTGGAATAAAACAAGGAATGCAGATGAAAATAATTACGCCGACTACTAAATAATGGCAAAATCGTCTCATAGTACTTTGCTTTCTTTGTTTTTTCGATGAAGAAAACCGTTGACAATATATGAGATAAGCACGATCACTGCAGTAAACTCTAATCGTCCTAAATACATGTTAAGAATATAGGCAATTTTCATATTGAATGGCATCGTTGTAGAAGTAATACCGCAGCTCAAACCTACATTAGCAGTCGCAGAAACGGATTCGAAAAAAGAATCTACTAAGGGATATCCGTTTAAAACGCCCACAACTGCACCGAAAAGATGGATCAGCATATACAAGGCAATAATATTCATGGTAGTCTTAATAGTCTTCACGTTCAATATTCGATCGGTTAAATGACGATATTTTGAAATGTATACACTTGTGCGGGGAATGAGAAATTGCTGTATATCTGAAAGAATAGACTTGAATACAATACCAATACGAATAGCTTTGAAACCACCAGCCGTCGAAGCCGACCATCCTCCAAACAGCATTACCAAGATGACTGCAATAAGTCCTACATCTCCCCACTGTGTCAAAAATTGCGTAGCATAAATCGTCATTTGACCAGTTCCTGAATGACCTGACAAAAGGATGAAAAACCCTTTTCGTACAAGGGGCAGGAAAGAAGAATAGATTTGATCCTTTAGAAGTCCCGCTGTCAACAATATACTGGTGATGGTTAAGGTAATAATAAAAGATCGAGTTTCAATGTCTTTTAGCAATTCACGACTATCTTTAAACCATACGTAATAGTGCAAACCAAAGTTCATGGATCCTAAAATAAAAAAGATCATGCAGGCAAACTCATACAAAAAACTGTGATAATACATGGTATTCATCATTTGAGGTGCAAAACCACCTGTACTCCAGGAAGACATAAAAATACAAAAACCATGGAATAGTGACCATCCTGGTTCTAGACCAATAACCAAACCAATAATGAAATAGATTAAAAGACCAACAAACATGAAGAAAAAGCTGATAAACCAGATTGCCTTACCAGTATCTTTCACATTTGGAATCAATTTTTCTTCTTTGCCTTCTCCCACCATAGCCTGAAAACCAACTGCTGCAGGAGGAACAAATGATAAAGCTACCAGGATTACACCCTGTCCACCAATAAATGTAAGAACATGTCTCCATATATTCAAACTGATGGGAATATGGTCTACATTTTGAATCAAGGTCAAACCAGTAGTAGTAATTCCACTCATTGTATCAAAACAAGCATCAATATAGGAATTAAAAAAACCACTCCAATAATAGGGCAATGCGGCTATACACATAACGATCAACCACGATATGGCTGTTGCACTCATTCCATGAACCCACTGGGTGTTTGTGTTGTATCGAAAAGTGTTCCGCAATAAAAGCCCAATGGATACACATATCATAAAACCCATTGCAAAATCAACGAGGGTTTTGTATTCTCCGAAAAAGATTGATACAATAATGGGAACCACCATGGTGAAACCGTAAAAATAGGTAAAAGTACCCGTAAGATGAAAAATTGCATGCCAATCCTTGGAACTAACCTGTATTCTCATGGCTTCATCAATACATAAAGAATGTAAATGATACCAAGATTAAGCAGGATTAGTCCAATAGCAAAAGCGAACTCTTCCAGTACATGTAGTAAGTTTTTGCCTGTCATTCTAATCATATTGTATCAGTATAGAACTTAAGATGGTTTTTGGTATATTCAAGAAATATTTTTTTTACACGAGGTGAAAGCATGATTGATCAAATTTGCAGCGAGATTTCCCAATGGGAGTTTGCTCGAACTGAAGAAGTACTGCAGCGTATCCATCAATGTCTGCAAGATGCAATGAGATACTACAATAGCTTTGCCGATTACTTCATTTCGGATTTTTTACAAGGAAAGGATAGAGAAGCTAAGTCTTTCTTTCTTTTTTCTGAATCTCATTTGATTGCTTTTCCAAAATTCTTTGATCAAGACCTTATGCAGATACTACCTTTACAAAAACAAATCCATTTTGTAGAGATCAAGAAAAAATCATTCGATGATCCAATGCAAGCAACATTGAAGTCTCGATACCTTGTGAATGCAACATTTTTACAGCATCAATCTGTCGAATTGAAATCCTCTGGTAAGAATTGTACAAAAGCTTTTCATATTGTACAAAAATATTTGATTCCAAACCTTCTTGTATAGTTCTCGATACCTATCAAGAAGAAAACATAGGGAATGTGGTATTAAAACCCTTCAAAAAGGTATTCAACTGTTTGTAAAACCAAATTTCCAAACTCCACTTCCAATCATCCAGTATGTTTTGAAGTCTCTTTCTAACCAAAAGATAAACCTCTTCTATAAGAGTTTTTTTGTCAGTTTCTGGAGGATACACAAAAAGAAAATCAATAGGTTTCTGGGCAAATTGATCGATAGAGATTTCCTGTATGGTATCCTTCAAAGGTGTATAAACCAGAAAACGTTGGCTTTGTGTATCCTGAACAAGACCTACTACAGCATAGACCTGGTTAGCATCCATTTGAAGCACTACGGGTTGTTGATTCATCAAAAACGGTGTCACCGTGTTTTTTAACTCTACTTCGGATAAGGTACTATGCTGCTGTTCCACTATAAGACCTTGCTTTTCCAGATAATGATGCAAGAATACATCACCAGAATGAAATGCTCCTTGTGCTCCATTTGTAAAGGTTTCTCCAGATGGCAATGAATAGGTACTGATAAGATAAGTTGAAAATGGATGAATCCCTTTTTTTGTAGAAACAGCTTTAATGGGTAACAACTTGTAGTACGACAGAAGTACAACTGCTACACATGATATTGGAGCAACTGGAGATTGATATTCCTTAGGAATATCTTGTTCCAATGAAATTGGAAAAATGTTTTCCTCATCAATCTTGATTTCGAAAGAATTGTTATCGGAACCAAAGGATAAAGGAGTCCAAAGAAAAATAAAGACTAAACAAGCACAAACAACCACAAGATACCTGTTTCTGGAAGACAATCTTGCTTTAGTCATGCTTTATCCCTGTTTTTCTTGTAGCAACCTAACAATCTCGTTTCCAAACTTTTTCGCAGCAGCGGGACCATTTGCGGTTACAATATTGTCTTGAACAATCACATTTTTGTCTTTAAAGATTGCCCCTGTCTGAATGAATTCTTTCTTTGCAGATTCGTAAATTGTGCCCTTTACACCCTTCATCAAGCCGCATTTTCCTAGAGTTAAAGGTGCAAGACAAATGGCAGCTACAACCTTTTCCTCTTTATTCATCTCCAAAGCAATTTCATGGGCCTTTGGGTGATCCCAGTACTCAGTAGATCCTGATCCGCCTACAAACACAACAGCATCGTAGTCACTGGGCTGAACGTCCTGTAGCAGTATATCTGCTTTGATTTTCATTGAGAGCATGCCTGGTATCACTTTTTTTGTAGTAGAAGCAATGGTTACAGAATAGCCTGCTTTTTTAAAGACATCAAGAGGATGCTGATATTCTTCATCCCGAAAGTTTTTGCTGGCTACAATCATGAGAATTTTATTGGTCTGCATGTTACACCCTTTCTTTTGATAATTTACTTGTAGTATAGCATTTGTCTCTTTCAAGAAAAAGAAAACCTCTATAGTAAAAAGTTTCCTCGATACTATAATAGAATGGTACGTTGTATTACTAGTTTCCCTGGAGGAATTGAATGAACAATCTAACCAAGCATCGGTTTTTTCTGAAATCCAAACTGAATTGGATGGAAAAGAAAAGAATAAAAACTGATCAAGAACAAAGATTTCCAAGGCCCGATCTTTTCAAACCTTATGAAAAGAAGGGATCGACTTTCGTATATCTCCCTATTCCAGAAAAAACAGTTATAAAGAAACAGGACTTTTTTCAAATCCTTTTAGATCGTCGTAGTCATCGTAATTTTACTGCAGAATCCATCACCCTTGATGAACTAGCTTGGCTTTTGTATGCTACCCAGGGCATCAAAGAAATCGGTCCAAAACAAGCATTTTCACTTCGTACTGTACCATCTGGAGGTGCAAGACACTCATTGGTAACATACGTAGCTATACTAAACGTTGACAAAGTAGAACCAGGTGTTTACAGATATCTACCACAAGAACATCAGCTCATCCGCACTATACAAGATGAGGAACTGACAACCAATATTATAAAATGCTGTCACAATCAAGCATTTACTGAAAAAGCATCCGCTGTCTTTTTTTGGACTAGCATTCCATACAGAAGCGAGTGGAGATATCATCTAGAAGCTCATCGGTATATTTTAATGGATGCCGGCCATGTTTGTCAAAACTTGTATCTTGCTGGCGAGTCTATTGACCTGGGCGTCTGTGCAATCGGTGCCTACGATCAATTGTTCACCGACCAATACTTAAAAGTAGATGGAATCAATGAACTTACCATTTACGCTGCAGCAGTGGGTAAAAAAGAAGAGAGCAAGTAGAATCGGTTCATGATTTTTTTATTTGTATCTGTTCTTTGCAGTTCTGGTATTGCTATCGTTTTTTCCTGGAGCGAAGCAAAAAAGGGGCAATGGTCTGGTATTTTAGTAGCAAATTATTTTTTTGCTACTCTGCTCAGTGTTCCTTTTTTTTGGCAGAAATCAATTCAATGGACCCCATTGCGTGATTCTTTCTTTTTTTTCCAGCAAGAGTATTTGCAAGTGTTTTCAACACACACTACATTTTCTCCATCTGCTAGTATCTCCTACAGTATTCTATTAGGTATTGTTGCAGGTCTTCTCTTTTTTGGGAGTCTTGTCTTGTATCGTTATAGTATTCGCTACAATGGTCTTGCTATATCAGGAACATTTGCCAAGCTTGGTATAAGTGTTCCTGTCCTCATGTCCCTCCTCCTTTGGAATACCTTCCCCTCCCCTGTCCAATGGAGCGGAATCATATTATCCATGGCAGCTGTGTTGTTTTTGTACAACTGGAAACAATCGGGAGCAACTTCTCATTTCTCTTTGTCTCTTGTTTTTGTTTTAGTGCTGATGGGACTAGCAGAATTTTCAAATAAAATTTTTCAACAATACTCAGTACCGTCCTACAAATCTCTTTTTTTGTTCGTAGTGTTTGGTACAGCTTTTCTATATTCTGTTCTAAACCAATTGTTCCGAAAAACAAAATTTGGAAGTAAAGAGCTCTTGTTTGGTCTATTGATTGGAATTTTGAATTATGGGTCTTCTTATTTTCTTATCCAGGCATTGGAGTCAATTCCTGCAGTTATTGCCTTCCCTATGTTTAGTGCCGGAACAATTCTTTGTATCAGCGTATTCAGCCGGATCGTGTTTAAAGAAAAATGGTCTCAAAACATGATTATTGCCATCATCTTATCGACAATTGGTGTCATTTTGATGAATAGCAGCTAATCAAGAAATCTTATTTACACCCTGTCGGTTTGACATATAATAATATTTCTATGAAACAAATATGGATTTTTGTACGCGAAAACTTACGCTGGTATATTTTAATTGGGCTTCTCCTTCTCATTGTCAATGGCGCACAATTGGTCATGCCTATTTATATTGGTAATATCATTGACTACATTACCACAAACAATCCATCATCCATTGCAAACTATCATCCCATATGGATAAACGCCATATATTTTACCAGCGCTGCCTTTGCTATTGTGATATTTCGCATTATTTACATTAACATCATGCGACGTTTCGCCATACACTTTGAACACACAAAAAGAAAACAATTATTTCAAAAGTATCTTGCACTGCACGATTCTTTCTTTTTTGAAAATGAGATTGGCGATCTTATGGCTCGTGCCAACAACGATACAATCGCTGTTCGTCAATTCCTGGTTATGGGTCTTCTATCGATGTATGATATTTTTGTTCTAGGTGTTGGTGCGATCGTGATAATGCTTACTAAAGCTCCAACACTGACGCTTTGGATTGTTCTACCGTTAGCAATTCTCATTTTTCTTTCCCGCTTTGTTTCTAAACGTATACATAAACTATTTAAACGAATCCAAGAAACTTTTGCAGACATCACGACACGGGTCAGAGAAACTCTGGTAGGAATGAACGTAATTCGTACTTTTTGCCGTGAAACCTACTATATGAATAGATTTATTGATATCTGTTCTTCGTATCTTCGCATAAACCTAAACCTTGGCAAACTCATGGGATTGTTCCATCCTGCTATTGCAATGGTAATCTCTCTAACCATTCTTTTGATAACCATCATTGGCGGATATCAAGTTATGAATGGCATGATTACCCTAGGTACATTGGTAGAATTCACACAATATATTCAACTCCTTGCCTGGCCAATGATGGCGGTAGGCTTTGTGGTCAACATGTACCAACGAGCAAGTATCTCCATGGGACGTATCCAAGAAATTCTTACTACTCCATCAGCAGATGCAGAACAACGTATTGTTTTAAAACCTACACTTGAAATGAAAACCATTTCAATCAACAATCTCTCTTTTTCTTATCCTCTTCAGAATAAAGAAGGTGCTATTCAAAACTTATCCCTGCAATTCCATAAAGGAGAAAGTATTGGTATCACCGGACCAACAGGAAGCGGTAAAACAACTATTCTGTCCTTGCTTCTTCGGATTTGGGATCCACCAGAAAACTCTATCTTTGTTGATGACATCGATGTTACTCATATCCACATTGACACACTTCGAAAGCAATTTGCTTACGTTCCGCAAGTTTCCTTCCTCTTTTCTAACACCGTATGGGAAAACTTGAAATTTGGGAAACCAGACGCCCAAAAAGAAGAAATCATGGAAGCTGCAAGGATTGCACGAGTTTTGGAAGATGTTAAAAAACTAGACCATGGTTTTGATACGATTATTGGTGAACGAGGTGTCACTCTATCAGGTGGTCAAAAGCAACGCCTGGCTTTAGCAAGAGCACTCGTAACACAAAGACCTTTCTTGATATTGGATGATTCCCTTTCCGCTGTTGACCCAGAAACAGAAGAGATCATCATTCAAAATTTAAAAGAACATTTGCGCAAATCCGGACAAACTTGTATTATCGTTTCACACCGAATAACCACGCTTTACTGGTTGGACAAGATTGCCGTAATTGAAAAGGGCAAACTCACTGAATTTGATTCACCCAATGCCTTGATTGAATCAAAAAAAGGATACTTCTACCGTCTGTACCACTATCAATATCTTGAAGGATTGGAGGGTTTACAAAATGGAATTTGATGATTTTTCTACACACGATTCACACAAAAAACCCTCTATGAGCGTTCTTCGGGATTTGATTCCCTATATGCGTACTGTAAAAGGAATTCTTGTCGCCACCATGATCTATCTCCTTATTGCCACTCTTACCTCAACCATTGTTCCTCTTCTTCTGAAAACAGCTATCGATGATTATATTGTCCCAAAGGATTTCCAAGGCCTTCTCATGATAGGACTTTATTCTCTACTTCTCGTTTTAGGTACCTATGTTTTCCAATATTTGGGAACTTACTATTCTTTTGTGGCTGCACAAAAGATTGTACTCGACCTTCGAAGAGACATTTTCCACAAACTCCTTACACTTTCCAATCGATATTTAGGGAAAACCCCCCTCGGGGTTATCATTACACGAACCACAAATGACACAGAAAAACTCTCCGAACTCATGAGTAGTGGAGCCGTACAACTTATCAACGATGCGATACTTCTGATAGTAACGTTGTTTTTCCTTTTTTCTACCAATGTTACACTGTCACTATATTCTTTGTGCTTAACTCCACTAGTCATATGGTCTGTAGTGTTCTTTTCAAAACTCTTGCGAAAATCCTATGATTTAGCAAGAAATAAACTTACCCAGCTCAATATCAATCTCCAAGAAAACTTAAGTGGTATTTCCATCATCAAAATTTTTAACCGACAAGCTAAAAATCGAACCTATTTTGATTCTATTTCTGAAGCGTATGGCAATTCCACCTATACAGCACTAAAACAACATACTTACTTCAATCAAACCATCAATATCTGTAGTTTTCTTTCCCGTATTACTGTTGTTGTTGCTGGTAGCTATATGGTCATTAAAGGAACAAGCACAATAGGAACATTAACTGCCTTCCTCTTTTGGGTCAATTATTTTTACCAACCATTGCGAGATATGGGGGAAAGATTTAATATCCTACAAGATGCTGCCTCGTCCATGGGAAAGATTGGAAACATTCTACACTGCGATGAAGTGATTCCCGATAAAGCTCTCCCATCACCAAAACCTCCCGTTTTCGAAGGGAAAATTGAATTTAAGGACGTAGTATTCCGGTATAGCGAAGAAAAAGAGATTTTAAAGCATGTATCCTTCACCATTGAACCCAGTCAGAGAATAGCGTTGGTAGGTCCTACTGGTGCTGGTAAATCAACCATCATGAATATTCTTCTCAGACTGTTTGATATTGAAAGTGGTTCTGTACTCATCGACGGTATTGATATACAATCTATACCCTTGCAAGAACTGCGAAGCAATATGTCCATAGTTCTCCAAGATGTATTCATTTTCAAGGGTACCGTGATGGAAAATATCACGTTGGGACAAGATATCCCAGAAGAAAAAATTATAGAAGCATCGAGATATTTAAATGCCCATCCGTTTATTTCCGCTCTATCAAAAGGATATCACACCCAATTGAGCTCGGAAGGATCCAACTTATCCCACGGTCAAAAACAACTCATTTCTTTTATACGAGCACTTGTCCATAATCCCAGAATATTGCTGCTAGATGAAGCAACCTCAAGTGTAGACACCTATACTGAAAAACTCATCCAAGAGGGAATCAACAAGCTTATGCAAGGAAGAACTTCCATTGCCATTGCTCATCGCCTTTCCACAATTACAAGTTGTGATCAAATCTTTGTAATAGATCAAGGCAAAATTATCGAAAAAGGGAATCACGATGAGTTACTAGCGAAAAAAGGTTTCTATTACGATTTGTACACGACACAATTCCAAGACAGCCTGTAAATTCAATCATTTTAATGGCCAGCACTATCCTATATAGTTTCCCAATGGGTAGGCTTTATTGATGCAAGGACCGAATCGCAGAAGCAATCCAAGAAAGAACATCTTTCATTTGAGCTGCCTCCCCTATTTGCTCTTGTAAAGAATCACATATCTCACTTAACTTTGCAATAGATGTTTCGGAATGATCCAATAAGGTATCAACATCTTCTTTCCAGGAAACAATGTCATCCATCTTATTGTTCATTTCTAACAAATGGTCATCTATACTTCGAAGCAAAGATAAGAATTCTATCGTTTCAGCATCGTTCATACTTTTCACTCCTTCTATCAAGACTTGCTTTTCACTGTTTTCCTCTATTGTGTCATCATGCGATCATTTGTAAAGATCTAGAACATTTTTTTTATCCATATCATATTTTCGGTTGCAACAAAGGCGTTTATCAATAAGATAGAGTTTCAATCATTATATGAGGTAAGTATATGAAAACATTAAGCAAAGAAACTGGTATCGGAATACCGAGCATTGTGTTGCCCCGCTCCGATGTTTCTCTTCACAAATGGGCCGTCATTGCTTGTGATCAGTTTACAAGCGAACCTGAGTATTGGGAAGAAGTTGAATCTATTATCTGCTCTTCTCCTTCTACCTACCGCATTATTTTTCCAGAAGTTTTTTTGGGAAAAGGTAGCAAGCAAAAAAGAATTCAATCCATCAATGCACAAATGAAAGAGTATATCGATAAGAAAATCCTGCAGGACGCAGTCCATGGGTTTGTATATGTCAATCGCACCTTCCCAAGCGGTAAGCATCGTAAAGGACTTATGGTCAGCATCGATTTAGATCAATATGACTTCCATGAAGGCTCGAAAACCTATATGAGAGCTACTGAAAAAACTGTATTGGAACGCATTCCACCTCGCGTAGAAATCCGTGAAAATGCACCTCTGGAACTACCCCATGTGTTAGTTCTCATTGACGATCCAGAACATACAATCATCGAGCCTTTAGAAGAAAAAAAGGGAACACTTCGAAAGCTTTACTCTACAGAGTTAATGCTTGATGGTGGTTCCATTGAAGGGTATGCAATAGAAAATGAAACCACAATTCGAAGCATAATGGAATCTCTTGTAGATTTAAAAAAAGAAGATGGACTTCTATATGCAGTTGGTGATGGTAATCACTCACTTGCAACTGCAAAACAATGCTGGGAAAATCTGAAGGGCACTCTGAGTCCAGAACTGCAAGAAACTCATCCTGCCCGATATGCACTTGTTGAATTAAACAATCTTCATGAACCAGATTTAACTTTTGAGCCAATCCACCGATGGATTTCGAATATTGATATCGATGATTTCCTTTCCTTCCTACAAGGGGATGGTAAAGAAGTAGACATGATCCAAAATGGTGTACACAAAACCATTCGACTGAAGGACATCCCGGGGGAGTTAACATTAGGAGTTCTTCAGCAGCTTCTGGATGAATACAGATCCAATCATCCAGAAATGACAATGGATTACATTCATGGTGAAAAAAGTTTGGAAAAATTATCTCAGCAACCTTCTAGTGTAGGATTTCTATTGAAAGGCATTGATAAGAATACTCTTTTCTCGGTTATATCAACCGATGGATGCCTTCCTAGAAAAACATTTTCCATGGGAGAAGCCAACGAAAAAAGATACTACATGGAAGCTCGAAAAATAAAGTAATCGAATCCACACTGTACATCTCAATAAAAAAAGCCCTATTCACACACGAATAGGGCTTTTTATCATTTGTGGAGGTTTATTCTTCTATAAAAAATGGATCCCAATAAAAGTCTTCACTCACTTGTACGGGTCCGTAATCAATATGGGCAGCACCATTAATTTCTACTGTTTTCGCTACAACTTTCCCATGCAAATCAGATGATCCGTTTAGAGTAAGGTGTGCTTCGGGGGCATACAGCAGCGAATCAGCTAAACGTGGACCTGTTCCTCCCGAAACTGTTACTCGGTCGCCCCCTACAATAATGTTCCCTGCATTGCTAGAGCTACCTCGCAAATTTAAATCAGCTTGTTCAATGTATATGTTTCCGGTGAAGCTCTGTGCTCCACCAAAATTAAAATCTTGTGAACCGCGATAATAAATAATAGCAGAATCTGGAAGACCGTCTGGATTAAAAGAAGAGTCACCGTTAAAGGTAAAAGTTTCATTGATTACGATGATCAGTTTCCCTTCACCTTCTAAATATATATCCCCAGTGCCCCCCGTAGTGAAATGATCCACTACAATCGTTCGAACATCCCCTTCGTTGCCAGTATCAATAACAACCGATTTTTTGATATCAAAAGTGGGGTAATAAGCATCTTCCACAATAGGATCTTCAACTGGTGGCCACCAAGGAGCTTCAAAATTTCCTTTATTTTCAAATTGATCGGCTGTGATATCCGGAAAAACAGGCAGTGGAAAGTTGTAGGAATAGCCAGCATATGTAACAAGTTCACCTTCAACACGGCTAGTTCCTCTGGTAATAACATTTCCATTTGTAACAACATTTCCATATACAATAGAAGACCCAATAAGATAAATATCACCATTAGCATATAATGTTTGATTGTCATCAAGAGCCAGCTGGGGTGGAAACCAACCCTCTTCTGTCGGATCTTCTCCTGGATCAGGATCTTCAACAGGATCTACTTCGCCTTCAATTACATTAAAATCTTGTGTAGTTGCAGCAAAAACATTTAAAACAGAATTGCGCAATCCAGGAATACCAACCACTAAAAATAGGACAAGTACTCCTAAAAATAAACCGTACTCAATTAAAGTTTGACCTTGAGAATCGCGAAAAAAAGATTTCATGTTATACCTCTCCTATTTACATTATACCCCAACCAGGGAAAAGTAAAACATTTCAGGTATTTTCAAACGTTGTTTTTCTTGAAGCAAAAAAAGAAGAAGTGGATAGTACGATTAATCCTGCCCAAATAATACAAAAAGAGGCAAAATGTAAAGCTGAGAAATATTCATTGTAAATAAATACACCCACCATTAAGGAAAGTGTTGGAGCAACATATTGCAAAAATCCCATCCAGTATAAAGGTAAACGATTCGTACCTGCATTGAATAACAACAAAGGAAAAGAAGTAATTACACCCGTTAAAACAAGGAATACGTTGATTTTTAGATTAGCAGATGGGAATGCAAGAGTAGAATTCTGTGATAAAATCATCAGATAGCCCACACTTAGAATGCTTCCGATAAACATCTCCAGCGTTAGAGAGGTGATTGGTTGTAAGGCAAGCTTCTTTTTTACCATTCCATACATACCAAAGCTAAATGCGAGTGTAAATGAAATCCATGGGATTGTCTGGATACCAAAGATCAGAAGCAACACACCGGCTGTTACTAATGCAAATGCAACCCATTGCATTTTGGTCAAAGATTCTTTTAAAACTATTACACCAAGAAGGATGCTAAAGACTGGATTGATATAATACCCCAAACTTGTGAATACAATATACCCATTGTTTACTGCCCAGATAAAGGTAAACCAGTTAACCAGAAGAAAAGCAGTAGCAACAAGAATGAGAATATATGTTTTTCGAGTATATGTTCGCAATTCCTTCCAAAACTGTTTCCATTTCCCCGATAGGACAATGATGAGAATCAGAAATGGCATTGACCATACAATGCGATATGCCAGGAGTTCAAAACTTTGAACCGAAGAAAGCACTTTCCAAAAAATAGGGGTAATTCCCCATATCACATACGATCCAAGCGCATAGAACAGTCCAGCAACTGATATTTGTTTTTTCATAAAGAGTATTGTACCAGGTTCAAAAAAAACTTCTTCCCTATTTTCGAGGAGATTCCTTCGTCATTACATAGAATGACGAAGGAATAAATCATTGGTCTTGTAAGAATGAAAAGTAAACGACCAATTAGGCACAATGGATGTTAACAGAAATAACATTAGTTTTCCTCCAATCTGATTTTCTCATCACCACTTTTGATTTTTACAATCAATTCTACATCTGTACCATTTCCAAAAGATACGGGTTTACTAGAAAACGATCTTTCTTTGCCTTCTAAGTCAATGAATTTTCTAGGTTTTTCAGTCTCTTTTGTGGCAATAGTACCACCTTTGGTGAATAAGTGTGCATATAGGTCACCTGAAAAAGTTTTCAGATAGACCGTTTTTTCAGGGGTTACGTCTTTTAGAGAAATGTCACCACTAAAAGTACCAAGCTCAGAGTCAAGCACATGGGTGTTCTCTAGTTGGATATCACCAGAGAAGCATTTCAAATGTCCATGAATCATGCTATTGGTAATTTCAATGTCACCGCTTTTGGTGATCGCTTTTTCGATTTTCTGGACAGCATCTAACTCAATATCTCCACTAATCGTTTCAAATTCACTCAAACCAGTTAGTTCGCATCCTTGTATGTCTCCTGAAACAGACTTTGCAAGAATATTTTGTGAAAGATTGTGGAGTCGCAAATCACCGGAAACAGTTTTCAAAGTAACAGCAATGTTTGTGGGTACAAGTATTTGGATTAATCGTTTTCTGCGACCCGTAAAGATAGATCCCGGAGAAAGATTTTTTTTACTTTTGATCGATACATTGGTTTCGGATGTACGAACATCGACCAAATCACGTCCTTTACGAATTTCAATTTGCTCAAGGTTTGGATCCCCCACAATTTCAATATCTTCATCGATACATTTACAAACTATCATGGTACCGGGAAGAACTGGAAATGAGGTTTGACAGTCTTCTTCGTTGTTTTCAAAGTCTCTGGTGGAAGAATCAAAGTCAGAATCTTCTTCTGGTGGTGATTCTTGTTTTGAAGCAGGCTGAGAATTGAAATATTCTTTCTCCAACTGTAATCTCTGTTCATGAGTAATTTTCCCTGCTTCTTCCAATGCATCTAATTTATCAATAATGGTTCTTTTCATTCTATTCTCCTTTCTCACTCATTTTTTTGAGTAACTCTTCGTAGGAAATGTCGCCGTCATCAAATTGTTCAAGAATATCCATCATTTCTTGATCCTCTTCTGAGATGCTATCTCGTACTTTTGTTGCAGAATCGGTCCAGGTATCTTTTATTCGACGAAAAGAATCCTGTATTTCGTGGATTGTGCTTTTGATTTTTACCGGATCCACAACTTTTTCAACAAAACTTTGCTCACTTTTCACTGATTCCACATGCTTTCGGATACTTTCCAAAAGCTGGTCCAATTTGTTTCGAGCTGTTGGATAAGAAATGTTAAGTCGTTCTTGAACTTCTTTAAGGTTGCCACGAGAAATTAAAAAACAATACAGAAAGTTCTCTTCTTCTTTCGTTAAATGTGCAAACGGACCCATTGCAAAAGAACCGTTTACTTCTGTTTTACAAGAAGGGCAAGCAAGAACTTTTATACGCAACTTTGAACCACAAGAAGGGCATACAGTTGGCACAGACTGTATTTTCGAATTTTCATAAGTGTGCGTTTTCATTTGTACCTCCAAAAATTAAGATTATTAAAGTTAACATTAACAATCTTAATAGTCTTTTCAATTTTTTCAAGTTTATCTCTTTTTTTTCTTCTTTTTTTTCCACTTGCCAAAAAAAAGGGAATTCATCATACTAAACACATACACAAGTGAGGTGAATATGAAAAAGATTCAAGAAAAATTTGGATACAAGGGTAAATGGGTTGGAATTCTCGAAAAAACATTCGAATGTGACAATGGCGATCTTTCCCACTGGGAAGTTGTAACACGAGTCAAAAATCCAATATCGATGACCATGATCGCCAGAATGAAACCTTCTAACCGCTATGTGTTAATCCGTCAATATAGGCCAACCATTGAAAACTGGGTAATTGCTCTTCCCGCTGGTTTATCAGAATCCGATGATATTGCCAAAGAAGCATCCAGAGAACTCACCGAAGAAACCGGATATACAGGAAAAGTACTTCGGGTAAGTCCTAGAATTTGCAGCAATGCAGGACTTTTTTCAGATTTTATGCATGTTGTTGAATTGGAAATTGATGAAAATGATCCTATCAACCAAAATGTATCTCCTGCTCTCGAATCTTCCGAAGAAATTGAAGTGTTCCTTATTCCTCATTCTGATATTCTCTCTTTTGCTTTGAAACAAAAGGAAAAGGGAGATGAAATCTCTGTTGGAGTATGGTACTCTTTTGCTCTCCTTCGTTAAAAAAATTATAACTGCCCATACTATCATCCCTGCAAGGTTTTGCTATAATGAGGATAGACACTCATCATTTTCTTCGGCCCGATAGGAGCAAAAGCATTGAATTCAACATGTGACCTGAGCAAAACATACCAGGAGATCTTTCGTACTTCTCTTCACCCAATGTATTATGGAAAACTTATTTACAAAGACTCCAAGCCTGTCGATATTGAAATCATTGATGCAAATCCTTCTTTTGGAGATCTGTATCACATCACCCTAGACCAGATCATCCACAAAAAAGGGTCAGAAGTTTTTCAGACAAACCTCCTACCCTATTTACACATATACGACCACGTCATCAAAACATCCCAGGATCAATGCATTGAAGTATTTCACAAAGAACACTACTACCAGATGCACCTTTCCACGCCCCGCTACCCTTATTTTTTTGCCATCTATATCGACATTACATCCATCAAACAAAATTTCCTGGAACTCCAAAACAAGGATCAATTTTTTCAAAATCTAATCGAAAACTTGGCAGGGTTCATGTATCGGTGCAAAATGGACAAAAACTGGACGATGATGTATGTCAGTAAAGGCTTTGAAAGCATAACCGGCTATGCAGCAGAAGAAGTACTGCACAATCACAGCATCAGTTATAACGACTTGATCCACAAGGATTTCAGACAATCTATTTGGGAAAAATGGAATCACATCATATCTACCCCAGAAGCATTTCAAGATGAATATCCCATTATTACAAAAGAAGGATCGATGAAATGGGTATGGGAAAAGGGTAGAGCAGTACACGATATACAGGGGAATGTAACCTATTTAGAAGGTTTCATTACCGATATTACCCAGCGCAAAGAAATGGAAATCTCCTATCAGAAATCATTAGAAGAAGAAAAACAAAGAACTGGTGAATTGGAAGCCTTGTTTGAGTCTGCCAAAATTGTAATTCAACAAAAAGATTTTCGGCATTCCCTGCAAAACATGTTTGATCTTCTTCTATCTGTAACTTCTTCAACCCAAGGTTTCGTAGCACTGATTCAAAAGCACTCTTCTCATTATTCATTGCTTCCATTAAAGTCTAAGGGTATTTTAGAGGATATAGCAGAATCTATTCCCATTTCCCTCCAAGATTGGGCTTTTCTGGATACGATTGAAGAACCTGTTTTAAACAACCATCTCCTTCCTACAATATGGCACAGTGATAAGCAGAAATTTTTCACTGATTCTACCTTTACTCTCTATACTCCCATTCGTTTTCAGTCCAAAACAATTGGCATCATAGCTCTTTCTGGAAAGCAAGATCAATACCATATGCAAGATCAAAAAATCTGCAATGCTTTCAGTTATTTATCTTCACTAGCATATCAAAACTGGCAAAGTATGCAGATGATAGAAAAAAATGAAAAAATGAAAGATCAATTTGTCAATCAGGTTTCACATGAGCTACGGACTCCACTGCTTGCAATTCAAAGTTGCCTTCGACTCATGAAAGACCATTCTTTCAAAGAAACAGATTCAACTTTACAAGAGCTTCTATCCATTTGTGATAAAAACTGCCATCGGTTGGCATACTTTATTCAAGAAATTTTGGATTTTCAAAAGTTAAAATCATCCTCAAGCTCACCACAAGAAGATCATATATACATTCCTAGACTTTTTCAAGAAATCATTAAAATGGTACAGCCTTTAGCAGATGAAAAACATCTCCAGATTCACCAAGAGATTCCTTCCACCCTGTCGATCATTCAAGCCAACAAAGACGAAATGATCACGCTGTTCTCCAATTTACTTCACAATGCCATCAAATATACCCAAGATGGTTCCATTTCTATTTCTGCACAAGAAGACTCCCAAAAAAATACGATTCACATCCAGGTAGCGGACACCGGTGATGGCATTCACCAGGAAGATATATCCAAGCTATTTACAAGTTTTTCCACACTCTCCTATGCCAGCAAACAAAACAATAGCAGTGGTTTGGGTTTATCAATTTGTAAGCAAATCGTCGATCGTCATCATGGAAGCATTCTTGTAGATTCTGAATGGGGCAAAGGGAGTACATTTCATGTCATACTTCCCATTCGAAGACCAAGCCATACAACTTCACAGACAAAGGAGATCAAATGAACCACATCAGTTTGACAAAAGAAACAATCCATCATGCAACCTTGGCCTGTATTACAGGAGATCCATATCGCATCGAAGAACTTGCCAATCAAAAAACATTTCAGGCGACCATTATTGAACGAAAAAGAGAATTTACCATTGCTCTTGCACACGTTCAAAACAATCCATTTCTCTTTGCTTCTCATGGCATTGGCGGTTCTTCTTTGGAAATTCTCGTTGAGGAATTGTCCCAAATTGGCATTCGAGACATCCTTCGAGTAGGCACTTCTGGTGCAATTCAATCATTTGTTGAACAAGGTGAAGTTGTTATTTCTCAGGCATCTGTCCGGCTTGATGGCGTGAGTTCATTTTATGCCCCCATTGAATACCCTGCCATTGCTCATCATGAATGGGTTTCGATGTTACTAAACATAGCAAAAAAGAAAAATATTCCGCATCATGTTGGAATTACTGCCTCTACCGCCTCTTTCTACCCTGGTCAAAACCGGTTCGATACCACCAAAAAATACATTATCCCCCACTGGAATGATGCAATGGAACAGTGGAAACAACTTGGAGTCTTGAATTACGAAATGGAATCTGCTAGTTTATTTGTGATTGCCAGCACCTTAGGAATTCGCGCGGGATGTATAACCTCTATTGTATCCGATCGAACACTGAAAGAAGATTTACTCGCTACAGAAGTAGATCCAGTTTCGCTTTCGTGGGATGTGGCATTTGATTCTATACAGTGCTGGCTTGAAAGTAAATAAGGAACTTATCGATTATTTTTGTACCACACATTCATGCTTTCAATATGACCTGAAATGTCAGTATTGTTGGGCAAACGACCGCCAAAAGTATAATTTTGCTTGGTAAATGTCGCATTCATACCAATTGATATTGCGCGCGCAATCGTGTAGAACGTGTAAATTTCTTTTTCCTGCATATCTTGTTCCATGCGATGTAACAGTTCCCCTGCGAAACCCTGACCACATTCAGTTGGAAGAGTAGCAAAATCCGTCATTTCTACATTTTTGTATTGAAATGACATTTCTGCAGATGCAAGAGCAACCATCTGACCACCTTTTTTAACATGGTAGTATTCGATATTGTCGTGCATGGTTTCATACAGATATTGTGCATCTCCAATGGGAAAAGGATACGAAGGGAAAACAAGCCGGTATAAGTCTACCATGGCGGGAATATCCTGCGGGGTACATTTTTCCACCTGAATCTCTCTGGTAGCAACCAAAGGCTGAAAACTGCCTCTTTTCTCTTCTGCTATTTGCTTCACTTGCTCGTATTTATGTTTCATCTCCTCTATTTGTCGCAAAGGATCACCATAGAAACACAAAAAATGAGCAGCCTCATTGCCTAGATAAAATCCTGGAATGATGGCTTCTTCTATATATCCATTCTGCAAAAAACAATCTTTGTAACAAGAGGGGATTTTGCAGACAATTTTGGTATATCCATTCTCTGCAGAAAATTCCTTCAGCCGTAGAGGATAATCATCCTTCATAGAAGAAGGATATTCCATCACATAGATACGGTTGCTGGATTTTCCATGTTGAATAAGAGAATCGTGAAATCGTTCAATTGTATCCATGAAACCTATCGACGATCCGTTCGCTCATTCTCTGCAGGTACCAATGATATTGCATCGTCGGAATCGGACAGCAGTTTCTCAACTCCCAGGGCTTTTTGCTCATCTGCATCATCCAGGCTTAACTGTAAATCACAGTTTTCGCAATCGCGGTTACAAAAGATTGGTTTGTAAGAATCCGGCTCTTTATACGTGGTAATGATTCCTTCGTAGTTTCGAAGAATCACTTTATTGGTGGACCATGAGATCAAATAATTTGGCATCACAGGGATTTTTCCACCCCCGCCCGGGGCATCAATGACATATCGAGGAACACAAAAGCCACTTGTATGACCAATCAAACTTTCCATAATTTCAATCCCTTTACCAACAGGAGTACGGAAGTGTTTCAGACCTTCGGACAAATCGCATTGATATAAATAATAGGGTCTGACTCGATTTGCTACCAGTTTGTGAACCAATGCTCGCATAATTCTGGGACAGTCATTTACTCCTGCTAACAAAACCGATTGATTCCCTAGAGGAATGCCAGCATCTGCAAGTTTTCGCAGCGCGCTGCGAGACGACTTCGTAATTTCTCTGGGATGATTAAATTGCGTATTGACCCATATAGGCTGGTGCTTCTTTAACACATTCACCAGAGAATCTGTGATTCGAAAGGGCAGTACAGCAGGTACTCGCGATCCAATACGAATCACTTCTACATGATCAATTGCTTGAAGTTCAGTTAAAATCCAATCCAGATATTCATCGGACAATAAAAAAGGATCGCCTCCGCTAAGGAGAACATCTCGCACTTGTTTAGTTTCCTTGATATATTGAATCCCCTTCATGATTTGTTCTCGATCGGGGATACTATCGATATCGCCTACTTTTCTTTTTCGAGTGCAATGCCGACAGTACATAGCACAAGTATTACTTACAAGAAACAACACACGGTCTGGGTATCGATGGGTAATACCAGGCACTGGGCTATCAGCATCTTCTGATAGAGGATCTTTCATGTCACAACGGGATACTTCCAACTCCTGTACCGAAGGAAAACTCTGTCGAAACACTGGATCATCGCTGATATTTTTTGTATCAATCAGTGACAAATAATAGGGAGTAATGGAAACGGGAAATTTATTCACAGTTTTTCGTAAGTCTTCTTTTTCTTCTGCAGAAAATTGAATTCCCAACACTTTTTCAAACATCTCAATGGATCGGATACAATGCTTCATTTGCCATTTCCAATCACACCAATTCGATTCAGTACCATCGGAAAAATGTGATCGGAAATTCTGTTCAGATTCAGATATCATACAACCTCTTTCTAGTCTTCATCGAAGTATAGGCAAAACGGTCAATCGTAATTTTTGCATAATTCGCATGCAATATACCACTTATTATATCTAGAAAATCAGTATTGTCAATTATACTTTTTAGTATGATATAAAATCTGATAAATGTTCTTTTCAATAGATTAAAGGTGGCTGAAAACAATCTCTATAAATGACAGTGTAAGAAACATTACATCTGATCAATCTGCAGTTGTATCAAGTTTTCGAGTTCAGGAAGCAGATTCTTTTTCACCCATGTTTTTTGAGATGGTTCTAGTATTTCTCCTAGCCCATTTAAAATGTGGGAAGACCGTATTGAGATTATTTTTTTTTGAAGACTTAGCAAATACTCTTTCGGAGATGTTTTTGTTAAAGCTTCCAGCAAAGAATAACGAATAGATGTCGCATATGGAGATTGTAAGAAATAATGCAAATCAAATAAATCTCGATTAGCTAATTGTTTGCGAGTCATGGCTGCAATCATCTTATACACGATCATATCCTGAGCATCCATAATATGTACCGTCACGCCATAAAACAAAACGGGATGATAGTGATTCAGGATTGAGTTTCTGGTTGATATCTCTATTTTCACTTGAGCGAAATGAAGTTCATATCGAATCAACCAAAAAAGCGTATTAAACTTCATACACTCGTCGGTTACTTGATATTTGCGATGCAAAAGTTTGGTTATATATTCATATAACAATGCGGAATTGATAGAACGTTTTGAAGTATCCGCCATGATATCAAAATCCAAATCCACCGAAAACCTTGGTAGATCATAAAACATCATCGCTGCAGTTCCTCCCTTAAATCCTAGGAGAGGGGAAATCCTGGAATCTTTATAAAAATCCAATAGCAGCTGTGTCATTACTATTCGATGTTTTGATCTATCCAAAGTGATCATGGTTTGTTCTCCTTAACAAACAAAGCAATATTCCGATTGTCGTTGTAGACTTTTTGGTTAAGTGATATTACGAAATCCCAATTGATCGATCGAAGATTGTCAAAATACTCTTGATGATCCAGGTATATTTTATCGCATAGAGCTCTTTCTGGACTTGCTTTGAATACACCATTCTCAGAAGCAATACCAAGTGGTTGAAGGAGAATGGAATCTTTGATCTTGCGGTACACATAGTTTTGCCCATCTCTTGCCATTGTTTCGTTTCGGTTTGCGATGGAAAAAACCGAAGTATAAGGTTGAAACACTATGTTGTATTCTTGCAAAACTGTATACAAACTAATGTAAGAAGGAGACCGTAATTTGTTCGCATATTCGTATTTTGAATACTGATGATCAAAAGCATACAAGCCTTTTGAAATGCGGATCAGATGATTTGTTTTTACAGCATATTTCAATGCAGAATACAATTTTCCATCGCTATAGTGCGTTATATACGAGATCTCTGAAATAGTGAAAACGGTCTGCAATCCCCGCATCTTGGATAACTTTTGTATAAATGTCATATAACACCTAACTGTAAAATATTTACAGTACCATGTTACATAAAAAGATCACAAATGTCAAAAAGCTAAAACAAAAAAAATCACTTTTGCAATGTTTAAAGTGTACCTTGCGTGAGTGAATTGAAGTTTTTTTTTCTTGAAGTATAATGTTCGGAGAATGCTTAATCTTCTTCAGAAGAGTGGGGGACCCATAGGTATTTGGGGTGAATCCATTTTTGGTAGGGCTGGTAATCCATCCCGAACCCGTCAGCTAACCTCGCCAGCAAAGTTGATTTGTTTGGTGGAGGTTTCCATTGAAAGTAAATTGGCTTCATGAATTAATGGCTGGCATTACAGTTGGAATAGTTGCTTTGCCCCTGGCATTAGCATTTGGCACCGCAAGCGGTGCTGGCCCAGCAGCAGGTATCTATACCGCTATCATTAGTGGTTTCGTTGCAGGAATTCTGGGAGGTTGTCGTTTTCAAATCACTGGTCCTACGGGTGCTATGACCGTCATCTTAATTAGTATTGTCTCTACATATGGAATTTCTGGTATGTTATTAGCTGGTTTCATGGCAGGTATTCTTCAATTATTGTTAGGGTTTTTGCGCGTTGGTAAAGTTATATATTTGATTCCTCACAGTGTAATAGCTGGATTCACGAACGGTATTGCTATCCTTATCTTCATCGGACAAATCAACCATCTCTCAGGTGGGATATTGATCGCCATGATCACAATAGCAGTGATATTACTCTGCCAGTATTTCCTTCCCAAAATACCAGCTTCTTTTATAGGATTGCTTGCTGGAATAGGTGTTTTTTTTCTACTTGGTTCTCAGGGTGCTTCTGTGGAAACAATCCCTCAATCTTTACCACAATTTCAATTACCAACCTTGCAATTCTCGATGTTACTTACTCTGTTTAAACCAGCATTAACAATAGCCCTGCTTGGTAGTATTGAATCCTTGCTTTCTGCAGCAGTTGCGGATAATATGACACAGACTAGTCATGATCCCAATAAAGAATTGATTGGACAAGGATTTGGCAACATCGCTGCATCATTGTTTGGTGGAGTTCCCTCTACCGGTGCTATTGCGCGTACTGCGGTGAACATCAAGAGTGGTGGTCAAACCCGATGGGTTAGCGTAATACATAGCTTACTCCTACTTATATTTTTGCTATTTTTAGGCTCTTATACCTACTTTATTCCATTGGCTGCACTAGCAGGAATTCTTGCAGTAACATGCTGGAATATGCTTGATAAAGAAAGTATTGTGATGGTTTTTAAGGCCCCAAAGTCTTACACAATAGTCATGATTGCAACGACTATTATTACTGTGCTTGTTGACATTAGCTATGCAGTAGTTATCGGAATTTTACTGGCTACAGTCATTCATGCTTTTCACAGTTCAAAGCTTTCGCTGTATCCTACTACTCACTGCGATCTTCCAGACAATGTTCAACTATATTCTATGGAAGGTTCTCTCTTTTTTGGCAATACGAATCAGCTGCACGTGCTAAAATCAGAAAACTGTCATGGACTCATTATTGATGCACAAAAACTACATTGGTTAGATGCTTCTGCAGGAATTGAACTTCAAAAACTAGCTCAGTATCGAAACAGTTGTGGTAAATTTTTTTATGTCTATGGTTTATCAGAAAATCTTCAATCTACTATCACACGTGTGAATAGAAATAAAATAACACCTACTTATCTCACAGGCGATCTTGAGCAAGTTTTATGTCAATTCAACACTTCTACACAACTCCCCCAACAATAATACTGAGTAGTCTTGGGCAGTGAAACATCCAAACTAAACATTTGGCGGTTTCATCTTTTGTCGTAAAATATGGGTATTATTATCGGTTTCATTATTTTGTTGCGTTGTTAGCCTGCAAAATGCTGGTAAACGGAGGGATGATATGTCTTTAATGGAATCAATGAAAAACCTTCTGACAAGTCAGAAAAAGTTAATGTCTGCTATGGAAGAAGAAGTGAAAGCCCTTGAAAATAAAGATTTGGTGAACGAAAACCAACATCTAAAAGAAGAATTGAATCAAACCCAAGAACAACTCCAAAAAGAAACTGCACAAAAACATACACTGACAAAAGAAAACCAATCTCTGAAAAATGCACTGTATGAACAGATTTACAATGAAAAAATGCACCTTCTGCAAGCTGCAAATCAGCGTGTTGAAATCTACTTCGCTGCCAAAACTGAAACAGAGTTAAACCGCCTGAAGGCCTTTGAGATCAAAGCAAAGCATCATATCGACAAACTATACAAAACTCTGCAGGAAAGCAGGGTTTCTGCGGCAGAAACAGTCTATAAAGAATTACTTGACCTTCGAAAACAGATCAATGTTCTGGTAACAACAGCAGAATCTGAATTTGCTTTACAAGCAAAAGCGTATTCCGAAGAACAAGCAAGCGATAAAGCAAAATTGGAAAAAGAAGGTTTACTCGATGAAGAATACAAAGCAGCCTTAAAAAAAGGGAATATAGAATCCCTTATTGGGCTCAATATTTTCAGCAAAATAGGAATTCTTTTTTTGCTCATTGCTGTCATTGCCCTTTCTCGTTATGGGTATGTGTTACTCACTCCTCTTCTAAAAGGAATTGTAATTTTTATCCTTGGTGGATTGCTTCTCGGAGTTGGTGAATGGCTCAATCGTAAGATTGCTTCAATTTTCTCAATTGCTCTTACCAGCGGAGGCATAGCTATTCTGTATGGAGCTACATCATTGAGCTATTTCACTCTGCATATTTTATCCATCGAAACTGCTCTTCTTCTTTGCGTTCTCAATACCATTCTTGCCCTGGTGCTCTCGTTGCGCTACCAAGCAGAGACCATTACTTTGTTTGCAATTATTGGTGGATATCTTCCCATTGTAACGATTACAGATCCAGCAATGCCAGTTTGGATTCTCATGCTCTATTTCCTTTTCTTCAACTTGTTTTTGCTTCTTATCTCCACACAGAAAAAGTGGACGATAAGTATTATTGTTGGATTTTTGTTCAATGTAGCTTCCAGCATCTATATCATGCACATGGTTCTTACCAGCAGAAACCCTGATCTAGCATTTCGAATGCAAGACGCATATCTTCTCCTCTACATTCTCTTTGTCTTCCTCATCTATACTTTAATCCCCATCATTGCAACCTACAAACGCAAAGTAGTGTTTTCTCTTCCAGATATCCTTCTGATCGCAGCAAACACAATTGTTAGTGCCGTACTTTTAAACATTGTCTTCTATTCTGTTCAACTGCAGCCTTATATGGGAGCTCTGGCAGCTATTTTTGCTGCTGTTTACCTTGCCTTGGGTTGGTGGATGGAACGGAAGATGGGCAAAGAAAAGAGAATCATTTCTCTATTTTACCTGACTGGCTTTACGTTCATCTTGTTGTTTATACCCTTCCAATTCGACAAAATGTGGTTTTCACTAGGGTGGTTGGTCGAAGGAGTCTTGCTTGCTGTATATGGAATTTTAAAAGAAGACAGAGTTTTAAAATGGAGTGGTGGTATTGCCTATGCATTAAGTTTGCTATCGTTTATCTTTGGGGATTTGTTTGGAATATACATGAACGTCAACTCATTGTTTACTCTTAAGTATTCTGCCGTCACCCTTGGAAGCATCGCTATTTTATCTGCACTCGCTTACAAAAAAACATTCCAAAGCAACCTGGCCAAAGCTATCAAGTATGCAACCGTCTTGAATGTTTGGTTTTACGGTTTGTATCTTGTCAATCAAGAATGGTATCGAGCACTCGTACATATGCTAGGATACGAATCTCTGAACATCCAGTATCTCTTGCAAGCTTCAAGCATTGTTATTACGCTGATACTCGCTTATGCAATTCGATATTTCCGCATACTTTACGATGACTGGATGAAAGCAATTCGCATTTTCTGGTTTGTTATCGGAATTCTTTGGCTCTTTGGATTAAATACCAGTTATCATCCGGTCCAATTCACTTCACCATCTGTCTCTTCCGGGCTCTATATCTCCGGAACGGCTTTGCTTATACTCCTGGGACTATTGTCTATTGTATGCTTGCGAGAGTTATTACAAGAGCTTATCATCAACCAGCTACAGAGAACTGGCTTCTTTAGCATTCTCATATCCGCTTACACAGTCATTATTCTCACGCAAAACTTGATATCTCACTATGGATTTGGTTTTCAAAGCCTGCTGATCAGCATTTTATATATTCTTACTGCGACCCTTTGGATCTTGTATGGCTTCTTGAAACGTAACGCCATGCTGCGTCGTTTTGGATTGGGCTTGTCTATACTAGCCACTGCAAAACTCGTATTTCTTGATCTTTCGGGGCTGGAATCTTTTGGTCGAATGATTTCCTATTTTGCATTTGGCATTTTCTTACTTGGAATTTCTTTCACTTATCAGCATTTTCAAAAGCTGTTAGAGCTTCAAATAAAGGATGTTCAAAATGAAAAATAAATCCCCTTTCATTCTTCTTATTTGCTGTTGTCTCTTCACCAGTCCTTGGGTCATTTCAGCTGCAACGTACCAGTATTCTGCCCCCATTCAAAACCAGGGAACCCAACAATACAAAGCCTTGCGGCTTACTAATCAAGTTATTTCAGCCTGTCAGTACAATTTAGCCGATCTTAAGTTGGTAAATTCAAAGAACGAAGAAGTACCATTTTTCTTGCATGAATGGAAAGAAATTCAAAATGTAATCAAAAAAACGTACAACATGAAGCGAATCAATAGTTTTGTTAAAGAATCCTGGCAGTATTTTGATTTTGCACTGGAAACTCAAGTAAACGGAGATATCCAGGCCAATTCGATACAGCTGTATACAAACAATCGAAGCTTTGCAAAAGAAGCACAGGTGTATGGCAGCTACGATGGAAACCATTGGACTTTTGTACGCAAAGCTCTGGTATATTCTGTCGATACCTATATTCAAGACACTATTTCATTTGATTCTGTCCAGAAATATACCCACTACCGACTTCAAGTTCTGCATGGAGGAGAATCCATTGATTTTACCAGTGCAAAGCTTCATTTCGATCAAGAACTGGTGCAAAAAGAATATTTTATTGATACGTTTGATGCTCCATTTACAACTGAAGAAGTGGGCACCACTACTGTCATCAGCCTTTATAAAATGAAAAACATATCCATTTCTGACATCACCCTTGTGACCGATGATATCTTTCACCGAACCGTTCGCTACGAAACATTCTCACCTGAAGAATTGTACAATCTTCGCTTCACCGATCAAAACTACCAAGACCTTACCCTGCATCTAAATGGATGGAAAGAACCAGAAGATACCAGCAAGATTTATATTGAAAACTTAAACGACCAACCCATCCATATTCAAAAAATTATCGTACGCAGATTTGCTCAAGAAATTGTTTTCAATGGTGAAAATGAAACGACCTTCACCTTGCTGTTTGGTAGTCCCACTCTAACACAAAAACCACAGTATGATATTGGGAGATACAGAGAAAGCATTCTGCAAGAAGGCTATGATATACTCACTCTGGGCCCCATCCAAGAAGAAGCCACATCCCCAGACCGTACAAAAAGCCAACAACAAATCTTCAACGTCATCATCATCGCTGTCGTCCTCCTATTAGGTACAGCCCT
>ERZ795057.582-NODE-582-length-37427-cov-5.649149_pt1 | contig 37427 bp, 34 predicted proteins | sample MGYA00375141_ERZ795057 | MGnify/ENA primary metagenome ERZ795057 (study PRJEB30186, sample SAMN05720163) | activated sludge metagenome | isolation source: Anaerobic digester | place: Hong Kong | collected 2015-01-26 ...
CGGGGCTCAGAGGCTGATCGTCGGTCTGCACTGTGTGCTGGGTGTAGTCGCTCACATCCTGGGGAGTTTCCAGGATGTAGGGGGTAAGAAAGATCATGAGGTCCACCTTTTCCCTCTGCTTGGTACTGGAGGTGAAGAGATTCCCGATGAGAGGAATGTAGGAGAGCCCAGGCACTCGATTCTTGAGGGATTTTTCCGTCTCCTTCATGATGCCTCCCAAAATGACCGTCTGGCCATCCCGCACGAGCACGCTGGTTTTGATTTCCCGCTTGGAGGTTACCGGAGTGGAGCTCGTCATGGCGGTGAGCACGTCCTCCACCCGCTGTTCGATATCCAAAGCCACCAGCTTGCCTCCCCGCACGTGGGGAGTTACCTTGAGGATAAGCCCGGTATCCTTGTATTCGTAGCTGTTCGCCACGGACCCGGGATTGGTGTTATCCGCGGTGGAAGCCTTGAGCTGGGGAATGTTTTCCCCCACCATGAGGGTGCTTTCCTTGTTATCCGTGCAGAGCAGCCGGGGCATGGAGAGCACGTTGATGGCGTTGTACTTGTTGAGAAGCCGCACGTAGGCGTACATGAGCCCCTGGGTTTCGTAGGTGGTGGTGATGTTACCGTCGTCATCCTCCACTTCGGTCTTGGAGATGTCGTTGAACCAGCTCAGGAATTCCGAGGGAACCCCGCTCTCTCCAAGCTGGATATTTCCCGCCAGCACTCCGTCCCCGAAGACCTTCCCTCCCCAGGTAGCCCAGTCGATGCCCGCATCGTTGAGCCGGGTAAGGCTGACCTCCGCGATGAGCCCCCGAAGCATGACCTGTTTGGGCTGGATATCGAGCTGCTGGATGATTTTGACGAAGCTCTCATACTGTTCCGGAGGAGCCGCGAAGATGAGGCTGTTGGTAGGTATATCCGCCACCACCGTGGTGGGAAGTTCTCCCTTTTTATCCGGAGTGAGGCTTACCGCCACCCCGATGATCTGGCTGAGCTGCTTGGCCACCTCGGTGGCGTCGGAGTTCTGGAGCTTGTAAATGTGAAAGGGAGTTTCGTCCTTTTCGGACTTCACGTCGAAGGCCTTTACGAAACGCCGCACCGCATCGATGCCATAGTTATCCGCCACCACGATGATCTTGGTATCCTTGTCGAGGCCGAGAGCGAAAACCCCCTCGAACTCGGGAGTTTTGGCACTCACGAGCTTGTTCAGATATTCCGCGAGATAAGGAGGATTCGTATGCTCCAGAGGCAGTACGTACACCTTACGGACGCTGTCCGCTGAATCCAGGGCGTTGATAACCCCCAGGGCATTCTGCACCGTGGTGGCTCGGCCGCTCAAAACGATACCCCGGCCGCTGTCCACGGGGAAAATGCCGATCTCCTTTCCTATGACCGAACGCAGGGCCTCCTGCACGTGAGCGGTGGAGGTGTAGTCCAGAGGAACGATCTGCACGATGTACTCCTCGCCGTATCCGGGCCCCATGCGCCCCTTGCGGATGATATTCTCCGTGCTGGGCCCGGTATTGGCGCTCCGCACCTTGGAATACCCTCCCTCGCTCTGGAGGGAGAGACCGTTCATCTGCAGGGCGGAGAGCATGACCTGCCGGGAGTCCTCCACGGAGATGGGGCGGGTGGAGACGATGGTGATGGTTCCCTTTACTCCGGGATCCACCAGAATGTTTTCCTGCAGAAGCTCGGACATGAAACGGACGAAGAGGAGAATATCCAGGTCTTTGAAGTTGAACTGCACCTGTCCGGATTCCCGCATGAGCCGGGCGGCCTGAACGAGGTCCATTTCGCTTTCCTCGGCGCCGCACTTTTCGAAGCAGGGGAAAAGCCCTCCCCAGAAAAGGATGGAAACGAGAAAAAATCCCAGACATGCCGCTATGAACGATCTTTTTTTACGCATTGCTTCTCCCCCGTTTGTATAATGTACAAGGTGTCTCTCCATGAAAAGCCGGTCTCCGGTTTTCGGAAAATTTTTCGGGGGGCCCTTTCGGTTTTTCCGAAGAGAGCCCTTCCGAGTCGGTTCTTTATATAATGCTTCCTCAGGGCATGTAGAAATTGACGCTTCGCCCCTGGTAACGCACCGTGATAATTCGATAGGAAAGGGTGAAGTCTCCCTGTTCCGCCTGCTGGTCCTTCTTTTCGATCTGCCACGAAAGATCTCCTTCGCTGCCGTGATCCGGCAGCACCCCCCGCTTGTCCTGGATGAGAAGGCTTCTCGCATGATCCAGGAGCTGGCGCTGCACCGCCACTTCCCGAAGGGTCTGCTGGGCCACCAGGGTAAGCCGAAGACAGCCTACCACCACGAGGCCCATGATGCCCACCGCCACGAGAACTTCGAGAAGGGTAAACCCCCGTCTTCCCCCAAGGCCTTTCGTATTATTGTGTATGAAAAGCAAGGATTTCCGATTCCGCTTTTGCATGAACTACTGCACCTGATAGCTGAGCATTTCCTGCTTGCCTTCCCGGATAACCGTAACGTCGAAGCGCTTCCCCCCCATGAGGGAGTTGATGGCGTTCGCCACATCCCCCATGTGGTTGATCCGTATGCCGTTGAGCCCCTGCACCACGTCCCCCTGCCTCACTCCCAGGGTGGCGAGGATGCTGTCCTTTTCGATGTAGGCCACTTCGAGGCCCTGGGGTTTTCCCTCCACGTGCTTGGGCTGCAGACGAACCTTTTTGAGTTCGTCGAAGGGGTTCATGAGCAGGCTGTTGACGAGGTTCCGGCTCACCCTTCCGGCGCTTCCCGGAGCTGCGGGGGTAATATCCTGCCGGGCGGAGGAAACCGCCTTGGGAGGCGCTTCCGGTTTTTTCGGCGGAGCGGTTCGGGAAATTTTCGCTCCCTTGGCACCGAAGAGCAGGCTTTTGATCACCGGATCCCCTCCGTCTTGGGGATCGAAATAGACCCCGTCGCTGGTGATGATGGCCACGAGAAAACCCCGGAAGGTCTCTCCCTGCCGCAGCAGAAGCTGCCCCTGGGAGCTTTCCGCCAGGGCACAGATTCCCGTTACGGTGCCGGTGATACGGAGATCCTCCAGAGCCTGGGCCCGGGGGGATTCCCTTTTCTGATCCTGCACCTGCTCCGGAGGGGCCTCCTTTCGGGAAGCCACGCCGAAGGGGCTTCGATCCAGAAAGGAACGCATTCCCGGAGAGAGCTCCGAAGAGCCTTGAGAGCTGTAGGACAAGTCTCCCTGATAGGAAAAGGGATCCCAGAGCCGGGCGGTATTTTTCTCCAAGAGGAGCTCGAAGATCCGGGCTCCTCCCCACCCCATGAGGAGCCCCGCAAAGAGGAGCCCTCCCCAGAAGGCGACGAACCGGGGGTTCGGGGCCTTGGGAGCGGCTTTGAAAGAAAAGGAAACGTTCCTTCCCGAAAAGAGCCTGCGCATCAGGAGGTTCCCTCCTTTCGTTCGAGAAACCATTGTCCCGGCTCTTCTCCCTTGCGAAGAGGAAGAAAGCCCTGAAGAGGAGCGAAGAGCTGATCCTTTTCCGGAGGCACCCGGATGGCTATGGAGGCCTTCAGGAAACGGCGGGTCTCCAGGGAAAAGGAGCAATCTCCCTGGGCACGGAATTCTCCGGCGGAGCGGAAGGAGAATATGTGCACCACCCCCCTTTCGCAGACGATGCGGCCGGAACCCCCGGACCAGGAAAGGCTCTTACCGAAGACCCGGAGTTCTCCGGGGCCGAAGGAGATGTCGAGAATTCCCGCAAAACGCCGGAGGGATTCTCCCCACCGGGGAAGGAGATCGCATTCCCGCATTTCCAAAGTTGCCATGGGAAGCGCCATGCCGGGATCGAGAATGCGGAAGTTTCCCATGCCGGAGCTTTCGATATTTCTCCAGGAAAGGGAGACTCCCCGGGGAGCGAGACGCTCCCGGAGGAGAATGCCCCCCAGGCGCCCCGAGGCCTCCCAGGGAAAGAAGAGAACGAAGCTTCCCAGGGCGAGGCAAAAGAGCGCAAAGGCGGCGGCGCACAGTTTCATTCCCCGCTTCATGTTCATAGAGATCCCCCCGAACGGACCGCCACGAGAAGGGCGTAGGTTTTCTCCTCCCCCTCCCCGAGGGTGCGTATTTCCGCGCTGTCCACGAAAAGCCCGGCTCCCCGGAGCTCCTGGAGCAGCGTAAGCAGCCCCTCACCCCGAAGTCCTTCCAGGGCGAAGGAGATGCGCTTTTCCGATGCGGTGAGCTGGGAGATGGCATTCTGGAGATTCAGGGATTCCAGCACCCGGTTGAGAGCCTCCAGAGGCTCTTCGTCGGAAGATCCGGGATTCTCCGCTCGGCTCTCCCCTCCCAGGGACTGGTACTGCCGAAGCACCTGGGCGAGAATGGCGGAGCGCTCCCGCAGAAGGGCCACTCGCTGGGCTTCCTCGTTATAGAGAGGACGCAGATAGAAGAGGCCTATCCCCCAGAGAAGGAGGGCGCCTCCGAAGAGGAGCAGTATTTTCTGCCCCGAGGGATGCTCCCGCACATTTTGCAGGGATTCCCGGAATGCGTCGAGAGAAATTTTCATGGTTTAGGCTCCTCCAGATAGAGAGTGAAACGGATCGCGGAGCTTCCGGGAATCTGCTGGATTCCCTCCAGGGAGGCCTCGAGGGAGTTCGGAGGAAAGGCCTTTTTGATCTGCTGCACCAGGGAGACCTCCGCGGCGGATCCCACGAGCTCCGCTCCTTCCGAGGTAAACCGCAAAGATTCCGCCACGACTCCCGGAGGCAGCTCCTTCCAGGTGTTTCCCAAAAAGGTAAGCACCTCTTCGAGATCCATGCCGGATTTCTCTCCGGGATTTCCCAAGGCCCGAAGCTTTCCCCGGGCCTGGCTGAGGGGATCCCGGATCCGATCCTTCGGAAAGAGATCCCCGTAGGCCCGGTGCATTTTTTCTTCGTATATGCCTCCCCAGGATCGGGCCTCGTAGAGAGAGTATCCCATAAGGGCTCCGAAGAAGAGCCCTCCCGCCAAGGCTATTTTGAGAAAGGAGAGAACCGGAGTGAGCCGCTCGTCCCAGGCGAAAAGGCTCTCCGCTCCTTCCGGGGAAAGGTCCGTTTCGTGAAGCTGGGGATAGGCGTTCCAGAGAGCGTTCCAACGATGCCAGAATTCCTCGGGATTTTCCCGGAGATCTTCCAGGGAGATTACGGAGTAGCGAAGATCCTCTCCGAATTCCTGCCGGAGCGCCTCTTCTCCGGGAAGGCTGCGGGAATAACGGTATGCGAAGGGCAGCCCCTCCCGAAAGACCAGAAGGGAGACTCCCCCGTTTTTTTCCGTGCAGGCCAGGGCATGAAACTCCGTCTCTCCCCGGAGATCTTCCGGGGAGAAGAACAGGAGCGGAAGAGGCCAGAGGAGGTTTTTTCCCTCCTCCCGGAAAAGCCATTCCCGGGAGGAACTCTCCTCCCGGTTCCATATCCAGGCGGCTCCGGAGGCCTGTTTCCCCTTGCGGGAAAAGAGAAGAGGCAGAATCTCCACCGCCTCGGGATGTGGCAAAAGATGGCGGTACTGCATCTTCAGGGCATCCCGGATTCTTCCCCGATGAGCGAAGGGAAAGGAGAAGGGCTCCAGGGAGAGGGTATGGAAGGAAAGGCCCGCCACGAGTTCTCCCCGGGAAGGGAGCTGATCCAGTATCTGAAGTCCCTCTTCGCCGTAGAGGTGTATTTTTTCTCCCACCCGGAAACAACAGGGGGGGGCTTTTTTCTGCGTCATTCGTAAAGATCCCTCCAAAAAACGAGTTCCACCGTACTCCCATCCTTTCGAAGCAAGGCTTCATATCGGGAGATCCATCGATTGCTCCATCCGAGCTGGATATCCAGAGCGAAAAAGGTGCTCTCCACTCCGAGAAGCCCCATGAGCCGGGGAAGGGCGCTGTCGGGAAAGCCGCTGAAGTTCTCCAGATTTCCCAGACTCTTCAGGGGATGATCCTTGCGCCACTCCTCCAACTGCTTTCCCATCTCTTCGGAAAGCTCCGCATCGAGAAGTCCGAAGACCTCCGGCGTAACGGTGTTGAGGTTGATGGTTCCGCCGCATTGAAGTGTACAGTATCGTTCCAGCTTCTCCAAAAGCTCGGGAGAGATGCCTCCGCAGAGAAGAAGCTCCGAAAGATCTCCCAGAGGGCGATCCAAATTGCTCTCTCCTTCCCGCCCTTCGAGACGGGGGGTGGCATCGGGATCGAGGAAATCCACCACCTTCCAGGTGAGATCCTCCTTTTCCAGATCCTGCCAGAGCTTCTGCCAGGGCCGGTTCAGTTCGGTGCGGAAGGTCTCTCCGTCGGGGAGAAAGAGGTCGTTCAGGGGAAGCTTGTGATCCCGGGGACGGAGATGAAAAACCACCTGCACCCCCTCGAGAGGAAAAACCAGGGGCTGAAACCAGGGTTCCTCGGGGGAATCGTAGCCGTTCTGGTCCATAGCGAGCCCCCGGGCGGCATAGTAGGCCCCCACAAAGGCGAGGCTCCGGGATTGCAAATCCTGACGCTCTCCCAAAACTCCCCGAAGCTGTATCCGGGCAAACCAGGCAAAGGCCACGCTCACCGTCACGAGCACGGTTCCCGCAAGAAGAATCGCCGCAAGAACGAAGCCTCTTCTCTTTTTACCGGGGAAACCAGTCTTCATAAGCAAACGCCTCTTTTTCCTCCTCCTTTTCTCCGGAGGATCTTCCTATTTCGATACGCACTCCCAGGGGAATCTTTCCATCGTAGCGGTTTTTCCAGTTTCCTCCGTCGTGCACCTCCACCCGGAAGGAATCCACCCGGGGCAGTACGAGCTGCCCCTCCGAAGGAGGAAGCTTGTCCGGATCCACCTCGTCCGGAAGAAGTCCCGGTAAAAACCAGCGATACAATCCCCGGGGAGGCCGGAGAGATTCCTTTTTCTTTTCCAAATCTCCGAAGGTGCCAAGAAAATCTTCTCTCAAAATGGCATAAGCCACGCTGCTCGCGGGACGCCCCTGCACGAGAGGGGCGGAGCTCCAGAAGATAACCACGTCGTCCTTGGTATCCCCGAACTTGGAGCGGGGAACGATGCGGAAGGCCACCACATGATCTCCCGGAAGAGCTGCCCGCTGCTGCATATCCCCCACCACCCGGCGGGCGGCCATCCGCAGGGCGCCGTTGCTTCCCACCCGTTTTTCCGTTTCCACCACGTTCCGGACCACCCGGGTTACCGGGGCCACCCCCAGGGTAACCACCAATGCGGAGAGAGCCACCACCAGCAGAATTTCGAGGAGGGTAAAACCCCTTTTGCGGGCTCTGGGAGTTTTTTCCGGCACGCTACTCGCCGGAATTCGGAGAAGAGCTTTCACGGGAAGCTCCGGGCCCTTCCGAAGGCCCGTAACGATAGGTTCCGGGCTTGAGATAGCTCGAGAAGATCTCTATGTGCGGCCGGCTCTGGAGGCGATTGCTGGCTTCGAGAAGCCGGGCGAGATCCGATGCGGTAGGTTCTTTTTGGAAGTACCGGGCCAGCTTGTCGAGACCCTGGAGAAAGAGATCCTTGTTTTTCGTGTGTCCCGCCAGGGTGATCTGGAGATCCGCCAGGAACTTCTCCGCCTCGGTGCGTTTCATGAGATGCTTCTGGGCTCTTTCCGCGAGCCCCACCCGCTCCCGCAGCGAAGAGGAGATACGTGCCCGGGCGAGAAGCCGGTCGCCGATCATGCCGTCGATACCGAAGGCGATACCCCCGAGGGAACAGAGCACCAGCATCGCTCCGAAAGTGCGGACAGCCCAGGTGCTTTTGCCGAGCCGGGGCATGGAGAGAGGAAGAAAGGTTCCTCCCGCCGAGGCGAGGGCGAAGGCAAAGGCGAGCCAGAGAGCGTCCTCGATACGGTGAAAGGGCCGGGTCCAGAGAGCGTTGAACCAGAAGAGGCAGAGCAATCCGTTGGCCCATATGGCCCAGGAGGGGAGGGGCTTTTTACGCCGAAGGGCGGCGAGAAAGGAGAAAAACCAGAAGAGAATGCCCGCCACGAAAAGCATGCCCCCCACAAACCCCGTTTCCGCGAACCACTGAAAGATTTCGTTGTGAGCCCAGTAGGTGTACCGGAAGGGCATGGATTCGAAACGCCGGAACATTTCCTTCTGGGATTCCAGATAGTTCCACTTGAAGTGCCCCAATCCCACTCCCCGGAGAGGATGCTGGGAGATCATGGTGAGTGCGGTGGCCCAGATGCTGTCCCGGCCGGCGATGCTCTTGGTCTCCGTTACCACCTCCAGGGATTTCACCGCCAGGCTCGCTCCTCTTCCGTAGGAGAAGGAGAGAAGCATGGGAATGAGCCCCAGGAGAAGAATGCCCACCAGAATCTTCCGGGAGGGGCGAAGCCCTCCGCGCCAGTAGCCCAACCCCAGGAAGAAGAGCCCCACCACCAGGGAGAGGATGGCGGAACGGCTGGCGGAGTTCCAAAGCCCCCAGAAGGAGATAACGAGAAAGAGGGCATTGATCCAGCTCCAGAAGGAGGCCTTGCCGCTGCTTTTCCGGAAGGCCCCGGAGATCCAGAGATGGATGCATCCGAAGACCGCGATGGCACACCAGAGGCCGAACATGTTCATCTGCCCGGTGTTGCCGATGTAGATTTTCACGTTCATGATAAAGGGGGCGATATCCGGAAAGCCCCGCTTCTGGATTTCCGCGAAGATCACGTTGCACGAGGCGTTGGCCCCCGCCAGAAGGAGCACCCATTTAAGCCAGCGATCCCACCAATTTCCGGGAAGCTGGCGGATCATGGCGTACAATCCGAAGAGGGAGGCGAAGAAGATCCATTCCTTCACGAAGGTGGGCCAGGAGGAAAAATTCACCCAGAGAGGCTGGAGGGTGACATAGAAAAGAAGAACCCCCCAGAGTATGCCGAAGGGATCCAGGGAGAAGGAGAGTTTTTCGGGATACCAGCGGATCATGCGGATCCCTCCCCAGAGACAGAGAAGCCCTACGGGGACAAGGGCCACCACCCATTTCATGATGTGCAGCGTATCATACCAATAAAGACCTGAAAAAATGATATTCGGCAGCCCCAGGGAGATGAGCAGCACCAGCCCCGTAAAAAACTGGGGAACCAGGGTTCGCTCTCCCGCGCTTCCCCCGCTGAGAAGAGGAGCGAAAAGACCCTCTCCGGTTTTTTTCTCTTTGCGGTATTTCTTCTTTGCCACCCGTAACGCCCCTTTCGGATTTCGCAAATTTATCAGGAAGAGGGAACTTCTTCCGTCGGTTCTTCTTTTTTCGTTTTTTCGGTTTTGTTCCAGTTCCCCAGATTTACCTGGACCTCCACCACCAGCTGGCTCTGCTGGAGCTCCCGGACCTTGAGGACCACGGGCAATCCCTGGGATTTACGACGCTCCACCAGGGCAACAAGCTCCTGGAGAAGATCTCCCGTGGGCCCGTCGGGTCCGTCGATGCTTCCCCGGGAAGAGGCTTTCGTTTCGGAGGAATCCTTTTTTTTGCGCTGAATTCCCGAAGCCTTTTTGGTTTCCCGGGCGCGGCGCTCCATATCTTTGGCGGGAATACGCCCCTCCACGGCCTCCCGGGCGAGAAGAATCTGGGCATCCCGTTCCAGCCCCACCAGGGCCCGGGCCTGACGTTCTCCGAGAAGCCGCTGCTGTATGAGGTCCCGTACTTCCTCCTCCAGACGGAGAAGCCGCAGCTTGTTCGCCACCGAGGCCTGAGAACGTCCCAGACGCTCCGCCAGAGCGCTCTGGCTTTCTCCGGTTTCTTCCAGGATTTCCGCGAGAGAGGCGGCCTCCTCCACGGGAGAAAGATCCTGGCGCTGGATATTCTCCACCAGGGCCATGAGATGCTGCTCCCGGTCATCCGCCCGGAAGACCATGACCGGCACGGTCTCCATGCCCGCCAGTTTGCAGGCCCGAAGGCGGCGTTCTCCCGAGATGAGCTCGTACCCCTCCTCCCGAGGACGCACCGCCAGGGGCTGTAAAAGCCCTACGGAACAGATGGAATCCGCCAGCTCCCGGAGAGATTCCTCGTCAAAGTGCTTCCGGGGCTGCCGGGGATTCGGCAAAATGTCTTTCAAAGGCACCCGAAGCATGGAAGGCTGTTCTGTTTGAGATTTCCCGGGTTTTTCGGGAAAATCTCCGATTCCATCAGCCCCGGAGCTGTCAGGAAAAGACTCCTCTCCGGGGAGGCGGGGCTCCTGGAGCGGCGCATCCCGTTCTCTGCTTCGTTTTTCTCCCGCAAGATACCGTACCACGTCCATAACAGGCCTCCTTCGCAAGGAACTCCAAGCCGAAAAGCATTTTCCCATGCCCCCTTTCGGGGGTCAACCGCCATTTCCCGGAAAAGGGCGGGCTTTATCCGCTCATGGAGGTGCGGCGCTCCATGCTTTCGAACCGGGCATACTCCCGGAGGAACACGAGACGCACCGTACCGGTGGGACCGTTACGGTGTTTGGCCACGATGATTTCCGCCCCGTTGTCCTCGGGTTCTCTTCCGGAACTCGCCTCGTAGTATCCCTGCCGGAAGAGAAGCACCACCATATCCGCATCCTGCTCGATGGCGCCGCTGTCCCGAAGGTCCGAAAGCTGGGGTTTTTTATCCGTCCGCTGTTCCACCGCCCGGGAAAGCTGAGAGAGGGCCACCACGGGAACGTTGAGCTCCCGGGCCACGGATTTGAGAGCCCGGGAAATTTCGGAAACCTCCTGCTGTTTGCTTTCCACGTTTCGGGGAAGGCGCATGAGCTGAAGATAGTCTACCACGATAAGCCCCACCTCTCCCACCCGGGAGACGAAACGGCGGCACCGGGCCCGCATTTCCAGGGTGGAGAGATCCGCTCCGTCGTCGATGTAGATGGGAGCTCCCGCCAGGCGGTTCGCCGCATCTCCCAAGGTTTTCCATGCCTTTTGAGGAAAATTCCCCGTGCGGAGATCGTGAATGTTGATCCGCCCTTCGGAGCCGAGCATTCGCTGAGCCAGCTGCTCCGCACTCATTTCGAGGCTGAAGATAAGCACCGGTTTTTCTCCACGCACCGCCGCATGCTGGGCTATGTTGAGAGCCAGGGCGGTTTTCCCCATGGAGGGCCGGGCGGCGATGATGTTGAGGCTTCCGGGCTGCAATCCTCCGGTGAGCAGATCGAACTCCCCGTACCCCGAAGCGGTGCCCGTGACGGCCTCTCCCCGGTTGAAGTTCTCCTGAATCTGGTTGAAGGTCTGGGGCAGCACGTCCTTGATGTGCCGGAAATCCCGGGTAGCTCCGCGCTGAGAGAGCTCGAAGACGAGCTTTTCCGCCTCGTCCAGCACATCTCCGAGCTCCCGGTCCTCGGAGAAGCCGAGCCGGGCGATCATCCCCCCCGCCCGGATAAGGCGGCGGCGAAGTGCCTTCTCCCGAACCATCCGGGCATGGTAAAAGGCGTTGGCGGTGGTGGGAACGCTGTCCACTACCGCAGCGACGAAAGACTGCCCTCCCAGGGTCTCCTCGAGTCCCCGATTGGCCATTTCCGCGGCGAAGGTGAGGGAATCCACGGGCCGGTCCTCCCGGGCCATGTCCGCGATGAGTTCGAAAGCCACCTTATATTTGGGATCGTAAAAATCTTCCGCCACCAAGATCTCGGTGATATTCACAAGGGCATCCCCGTCAAGGAGACAAGCCCCGAGGACGGCCCGTTCCGCCTCGAGGCTGTGGGGTGGTACACGATCGAAGAGAGTTTGTTCCACGGCTATTCTTCGGGCTCCACCGAAACGGTGAGAGACGCCTCCACTCCGGGATGCAGCTTTACCGTAAAGGGAAAACTGCCGAGCTGCCGGATGGGATCCTCGAGTTTGACGTTACGCTTGTCTACCTTGACGTCAAGCTGCTTTTCCAGGGCTTCCGCCACCTGAGCGGCGGTGACACTACCGAAGAGTTTGCCCCCTCCTCCGGTACTCACCGAAATGGTGACGTTCCGTCCCTGAAGGTGCTTTTTGGTTTCCTCCGCCTGAACCTCCTCCCGGGCGAGCTTGGACTGTTTTACCTTCTGCTGGTTCTTCCAGTCCTTGAGCTTGCCGCCGCTGGCTTCTTCCGCAAGCCCCCGGGGAAGGAGATAGTTTCTTCCGTAGCCTTCGGAGACCTCCACGAGATCCCCCGTCTTGCCGAGTTTACGAACATCCTGTTTCAAAATGACCTGCACGGACCTCACCTCCCTATACGTGAGCGAATATCGAACCACATGTCTATAATACCGAGAATCAGGGCAAGTTGCGAGAGCAAAGGCACCAGAAGGAAAAGCACGAAAACTCCCCAACGCCAGGCCCCGATTTTTTTTGCTTGCAGAAACGCGAGGACCACCGCACTCCCCTGGAGAAAAAAGAGCATGCTCACGAGAATGCGCAGATTGACCCCGATTTTGAGGGGTACCGAAAGAGCTCCGGAAGGGCTGCCGCCAAAGAGAGTAAGCACCGCCGAAACCAAAAGAGCCCAAAAAAGGCTTTTGGGGAAACGCCAGGCTTCGAAGCGGGGAAGAGGAGGCAGAGTCTCCCTGCCAAGGCGCCGGAGCACCGCTCCGCTGACGGCATAACTCAGAAAGGTGTCCACCCCGGAAGCCATGACGAGAAGAGCGGGGAAGAGAATGGGAAGGGCCTGCAGAACCCCCTCCATCTGTCCCCGGATAACCTGAAGGGTTTCGGGAGAGGCACTGCCGAACATGGAAAGCGCCGCATCGGTCATACGCCGCACCTCTTCGGGGTCCACCGAAAAGGGGTTGATGCCGGTCATCTTGGTGGCAAGCACCATGAGCAGAAGTTTCGCCCCGAGAGAGACCAGGAGGGCATAGAGAAGGATTTCCACCGCCGCATGAGAGCGGCGGGCGAAATACCCCAGGGCGATTCCGGTAGCACCGAAGCCGAGGCCGAAAAAAAGCCCTCCCAAAATGCCCACCATGGTGGTAACGATGACCATGGCCACTCCCGCGCCGAGCAGAGCCCGGCCGAGGCTGTGGCGAAGCCCCAGCACCACCAGGGGAACGGGACACACGAAAGCCACCGCCACTCCCGCCACGGGAAGAAAGTGACTTGCCAGAAAGAGAATTACCGCCAGAGCCACCAGAAGTCCCGATTCCACGAGCCCCCGGGTTGTATTGCTTTCCATAGGTGCACGCCTCCTGCATATACAAAACAACGAGGGGAGGGATTCGCTCCCCCCCCTCGCACTCATCTCATAGCTATTCAGCCGTAAAGGGCAGAAGCGCCATAACCCGGGCACGCTTGATCGCTCTGGTAAGCTGACGCTGATGCAGAGCGCAGTTTCCCGTTACTCTCCGGGGAAGAATCTTTCCGCGATCGGAAACGTACTTCTTAAGACGCTCGGTGTCCTTGTAGTCCACGCCATCCAGCTTGTCTACACAGAAAAAGCATACCTTGGGACGCCGTTTTCCTCGTTTTTTGTTGTTAAAGGCCATATAGTGCCGCCTCCTTCCAATCCATGATCGTTATGGCTAGAAGGGAATATCCTCGTCCTCGTCCCCTCCCGATCCGGAGCCGCCGCCGTCACCGTCGCCGTCACCGATTTCGGAAAAATCGAGGGGAAAATCATCGGAAAAACCACCATCCCGAAGGCTCTTGGCCTCTCCCTGGGAAGGACGGTTCGGCTTCGGAGCGGGCCGGTATTCCCGGTTTTCTCCGCTGCTTTCCCGGGAAGGAGATCCGGAAGAATCATCGTCCTTCCGCGCGCTTCCGAGAAACTGCGTCGTCTGGGCCACGATCTCCGTTACATAGCGTTTCTGGCCGTCCCGGCCATCGAAACTCCTCACAGAGATGCGCCCCTCCACCAGGAGGGCGCTGCCCTTCCGGAGATAGCGGTCGCAATTCTCCGCCTGGGAGCCCCAGACAACCGCAGGAATGAAGTCCACCTCTTCGTGGGTTTCTCCATTCTGCCCTCGCCATTGACGGTTTACCGCCACCACGAGTTTCGCCACGGCAGTACCGCTGGCGGTGTAACGGATTTCAGGATCCCTCGCGAGATTTCCGATAATTATGGCTTTGTTAAACCCCCGAGCCATGGGATATCCTCCTTACCTACTTCTCGTCCAACCGGACTATAACATGCCGCATCACGGTATTCCGCAGCTTGAGAAGCCGCTCCATTTCACGGATCTTGGTCCTATCGACGGTAAAGGTATATACGCTGTAGAAACCCTCGCGGATCTTGTCGATTTCATAGGCAAGACGCCGCTTTCCCCAGTTATCGATTTTGGAGACTTCGCCTCCCTGACTCTTCACAAGTTCCGCGATTTCTTCCGCCGCGGTTTTGTGATCCTCGATCTCGGGGTGGAACAGCACCATCATTTCATAAGGTCGCACCACCGGTCACCTCCTCCCTCTGGACTTAACGGCCCGAAAAGTGTGATCCCAATTTTTTCGGGCAGGGAACAACAGCGTAGAATTATACGCTATTTTTGAGAATTCCGCAACGATTCATCCCGAGAATTCTCGTACTCCAGCCAAAAAAGCCGCTCGTCGGGACGCAGCATGTTGAACTCCCGCCTCGCCACTTCCGCAAGCCCCTCCTCGGTACCCACATATTCCAGCTCCTCCCGCAGAACTTCGAGTTTCCGCTGAAGCTGCACCAGGGCGGTCATCTTCCGATCCAGAAGCGACGTGAGCCGATGCATCCGGGAAAGCTCGTAGCTGTAGGAGGTCCAGAGAATCCCCAGGCATACTCCCACCAGGGTGAGCAGAAAGACCCAGCGGAGTCGGAGAGGCCTCACGGAACAATCCCTACATCTGCTCCGGGGCGCCTATACGCACGATTCCCAGAGCGTTCTGCAGAACTCTCTGCACTCCCCGGCAGAGGAGAAGGCGGGCCTTCCGGAGTTCCTCGGTCTCCCCCAGAATGTGATGAGCGTTGTAGAAGGTGTGGAAAGCACAGGCGAGATCGTAGAGATAGAAGACCACCCGGTGGGGTTCGAACTCCCGGGCCGCCTTGGCCACTTCCTCCGGAAAGAGCCCCAGCTGCTTGATGAGATTCTGTTCCTCCGAAGAGCTCAGGAGGTGGAGATCGCACTCTTCCAGGGAGGGGAGCTCCACTCCCCGTTCCCGGGCTTCCCGGAAGATGCTGCAAATCCGGGCATGAGCATACTGCACGTAGTAGACGGGATTATCCCGGGAAGCGGTTTTGGCGAGTTCCAGATCGAAGTCCAGGTGGCTGTCGCAGCGGCGCATGAGGAAGAAGTAGCGGGTGGCATCCACTCCCACTTCCCGGAGCACGTCCTCCAGGGTTTCGAACTGGCCGGATCGAGTAGACATGGCCACGGGCTCTCCCCCCCGAAGAAGGTTGACGAACTGAATGAGCATGATCTGGAGATCCTCGGGATTCCGCCCCAGGGCCTCCACGGCGGATTTCATCCGGGGAACGTAGCCGTGATGATCCGCTCCCCATACGTTGATCACCAGGTCGAAGCCCCGGTCGTACTTGTTCTTGTGATAAGCGATGTCCGAGGCGAAGTAGGTGGGCACCCCATTGCTGCGAATGAGCACCCGATCCTTTTCATCTCCGAAGGCGGTGGAGCGGAACCAGACGGCTCCCTCCTTGTCGTAGGCGTAGTCCCGCCCCTTGAGATGCTCGATCATGGAGGGGACCATGTCCTTTTCGTAGAGGCTCTTTTCGGAGAACCAGACGTCGAAACGCACTCCGAACTGCTCCAAGTCCCGCTTGATGGTGTCCAGGACCTTTCCCGCCGCGAAGGCGGTAAAGTATTCCAGGCTCTCCTCCAGGGGAAGAGAGAGAAAGGCTTCTCCCTTTTCTTCCATCACCTCCCGGGCGAGGTCGTAAATGTAATCTCCCTTGTAGCCGTTTTCCGGAAAGGGAGCTCCCTCGGGATTGCCCCCGATTTCGAAATACCGGGCCTGGGTGGATCTTCCGAGAATTTCCATCTGGAGCCCCGCATCGTTGATGTAGTACTCCCGCTCCACCTGCCATCCCGCGTATTCCAGGAGAGAGGCGGTGACATCTCCCACCGCGGCTCCCCGGCCGTGCCCCACGTGAAGAGGCCCCGTGGGATTGGCGCTCACGAACTCCACCTGCACCTTGCGCCCCTGCCCCAAATCGCAGCGGCCGTAGTTTTCTCCTTCTTCCAGAATCCGGGAAAGCACCTGATGCCCCCACTCGGAGGAGAGAAAGAAGTTGATGAATCCGGGGCCGGCGATTTCGATTTTATCGATTCCCGAACTTGTGCCGGTAGGAATACGCCGTACCAGGGCTTCCGCCACTTTACGGGGAGGCTCCCTGAAAATTTTAGTTCCCTGCATGGCCACGTTGGTAGCCCAATCTCCCTGGCCTTCTCTCCGGGGACGCTCCAGAAAAGCCTCGGGAAGATCTTCTCCGGAAAGGCCTCGCTCCTCCGCAAGTCCCCGAAGGGCTTCGGCAATAAGATTTTCGAGTTTCTGCCGTACATCCTGCATATTCGTTCACCTCCGCCCCGAAGGTTTATTGTTCCTTCAGGGGCACAAAAATCGTTTTCCAGCGCTCCCATCCATGGAGAACGCTCCGGAAAATCTCGCCCAGGGAACTGTCGATGACCGTGGGTTTTACCATGGCCTTCCGCTCCCCCTCGATATAGTTATGTCGCTTGTTGTAGTAAAAATCCCCCTTCAAAGCGATGGACCCCGATATTTCTCCCGGTGCGATCTTTCCCACCATCCGGAAGTTCGGAGGAAGCTGAAGCTTGAGTTTTTGCTCCAGCACAAAGGGGAAACGCAGCGAGAAGGGCGGATTTTCCCTCAAGATACGGGAAATCCAGGGGAGCTCGCCTCCGGGGACCTTGGCCAGAATCTGCCCCGTTCCAGGAATACCGAGCTTCATGGAGAGAGGAACCCGCACTCGATAGCCGTATCCGTAGCTTTCCCGAATTATGTCACCCTTCAGAGAGTAGGGAATGCTCCACCGGATACTGTCGAGAGCCCGCCGGGGATCTTTTGAAGCCTCTCCTCCGAAGAGATCCACCCATCCTCCCCGAACGTAGAGATCCAGAAAACCCTCCGCCTCTCCCCGGACATCCATGCTGAGATTCCATTCCAGAGTGAGCCGATGATCCTCCAGGCTCCCCTCGGGGACTTTTTTGGTCTGTACCTCCAGCCCGGAAACCCGATAAAGGGTTTTTCCCCAGAGGGAAGAGGGAATTTTACCGTATTCCACGGTCTGCCCGAGGAGATAGAGAAAGGGAATGTCTCCGGGAGGATTGCATTCCAGAACGGGTTCGAGCCAAAGATCCCGGGTGGAGGGTACCTTTTCGGAGAGGGCGAACACCGGCATCCACCAGAGAGTGACTTCCCATCCCACTTGACCGAGCCAACTGCGGGCTATGAGAGTACGCTCCCAGGAGGTCCAGGGCCCTTCGGGAGGAAGCGCCCCCTCTTCCCGAACCAGCCGGGAGGCAATGCCTTGCAAAAGATATTCTTCTTTGCTCATCTCTTCGAGAAGCTTCTTGCCTCTTCGGTGAGGCTTGGAATCCGAGGCGATGTGCCGGAAGATCCCCTGAAGTTCGGGATAGCTCCGTTTTTCGTAGAACTCCAGGGTTTTGAGCCCTCCGAGAATGCCCTGGCGCAAACTGAAGGCCAAGGAGGGGCGCCCCTCCGCCAGAAGTCCCTCACCGGGCCAGGGAGGAGTATTGACGCTTCGCCAGACATAGTGATCCTGGATTTCCGAAGATTCCACCGAAGGAGCGTCTACCCCCGTTCCCTCCCAGTAAAGAGGAGCTTCCCGGGGAACCCGGGCACGGATCTCCTGCTCCCAGACGGGAATATCTCTCTGGAGCCAGAGAAAGTCCCCCACGTCGAAACGCCGGGGGAAAATTTGCCGGTATTCCAGAACGAAGGCAAGCCGGTCATCCAGGTAGGGAATCCGCACCTGGAGTACCGGAATGCCCTCTTTATCCACGCTCAGAGGAAGAAGGGGATTGGCCAGCTTGCCGAAGGGCATGCCGTAAAGCCCCGCCAGGAGAATTTCCGCCTCCCCTCCGGGAGGAACGGGGATTTCCCAGTTTTGCCAAGCTTTGGGAATATCCCGGGTAAGCTGTATAATCCAGCGTTCCGTTTTCACGAGGGCTCCGTCGGCCCGGAGGTCATAATCCGCCTTTCTCTGCAGCACCATGCCTCCCATACCGGGATATTGTTCCAGAGAGGGAGCTTCTCGGGCAAGCCGAGAGACCTCATCCGGCGCCCAAGAGGAATCCTGGCCCCGGGCACTCTGCACCATGCCCCCCAGGGAAGCCAGAAGAAAAACTGCCAGCCAGAAAGATCCGCTCCAAAAAGTTCGCATACGTCGCATAGGTATCACTTCCTTCGCCGTGTTGTGGCTTCCGGGCCCTTTTTGTATCCGGACACTCCAAATCTCTCCATTTTTACGCCGTCACCCTGAAAATCGGGGATATGCGGTTTTTTCAAAGGTTTCTTCCGCAGCAGTGCTTGTATTTTTTACCGCTTCCGCAGGGACAGGGATCGTTACGCCCCACCCGCTGAGTTTTGCGTATGGGCTGGCGCTTTCGCCCCTCCCCCAGGGCGTGATGCTGAGCATCCTCCTGCCCCGGAGACTGGAGAAAGGGAAGAGGCATATCCCGGCTTTCCCGGAGATCCCGGGAAGCTTCGGAACGCCGTTCCTCGGAGACCACCGCCACCCGGTAGAGCAGCTCCGCCACACCCTCCCGAACCCGGGCAAGCATCTCCTGAAAGAGATTATAGGATTCGAACTGGTACTCCAGAAGAGGATCCTTCTGGCCGATGGCCCGAAGGCCGATACCCCGGCGCAGATCGTCCATGGCAAGGAGGTGCTCCTTCCACTGACTGTCCAGAACATGGAGTACCACAAACCGGGCAAGCATGGAAGCGGTTTCCTCTCCCAGGGAGCTCCTTTTTTCGTCGAATTTTCCCCGAAGATCTTCGAGAATTTTTTCCCTGGCGGTTTCCAGGGCCTCCCGGGTATCCACTCCCTGGAGGGGTTTTTCGATACCCGGCCAGAAGAGGGATTTCAGGCGCACCGATACCGCATGGGGCTCCACCTCCGCCCCTTCGGGGCAGGAGGCGACGAAAACTCCCTGTACCGCATCCTCCACGAGACCCCAGGCATGTTCCGGCATCTCTTCGGATTCCAGTACCCGGCGGCGCTCCGCATAGATGGCTTCCCGCTGCTGGTTCATCACGTTATCGTACATCAGGAGCTGCCGGCGAATATCGAAGTGCATCTGTTCCACTTTTTTCTGGGCGTTTTCGATAGCCTTGCTGAGAAGGCCATGCTCGATGGCCTCCCCCTCTTCGAGGCCAAGTTTGCCCATGATACCCTCGATGCGCTCGGATCCGAAAAGCCGAAGGAGATCGTCCTCCAAAGCGAGATAGAACCGGCTGGAACCGGGATCCCCCTGTCGGCCGCTCCGGCCTCGGAGCTGATTGTCGATACGCCGGGATTCGTGGCGCTCCGTACCGAGAATATGGAGCCCCCCGGCCTGAAGAACCTGCTGTTTCTCCTGGGCGCACTGCACTCGAATCTCTTCGGTCAGGGCCTCCCGTTCCGGAGAACTTTCCTGGAGAGAGACACCCCGTTTTTCCGCCTCCTCTTTAAGGAGGAAATCCGGATTGCCTCCCAGCACGATATCCGTGCCGCGGCCCGCCATGTTGGTAGCCACGGTAACCGTTCCCTTTCGCCCCGCCTGGGCCACGATAAAGGCTTCTTTTTCGTGATACTTGGCGTTCAGCACCTGATGGGGCACTTTCCGGGCCTTGAGAAGCTTGCTGACGATTTCGGAGACCTCGATGGAGGTGGTGCCCACGAGAACGGGCTGTCCCTGAGCATGGCACTCCGCCACCTCCTCCGCCACCGCAGCATACTTCTCCCGCTTGGTGCGGAAGATAACGTCCGGATGATCTTCACGGATTATCGGGAGATTCGTGGGAAGCACCACCACGGAAAGGCCGTAGATCTCCTTGAACTCCTCCTCTTCCGTGGCGGCGGTACCGGTCATGCCCGCAAGCTTCCGGTACATACGGAAGTAGTTCTGCAGCGTAATGGTGGCGAGGGTCTGGTTCTCCCGGCCCACCTTCACCTTTTCTTTGGCCTCGATGGCCTGGTGCAGCCCGTCGGAGTAGCGCCGGCCGAACATGAGGCGTCCGGTAAATTCGTCCACGATGACGATTTCGTTATCCTTCACCACGTAGTGCACGTCCCGCTGAAAAAGGTGAAGCGCCTTGAGGGATTGTACTATTTTATGCCCCAGCTCGGAATGCTGCATATCCGAAAAAAGCTCCGAGACTTTGAGAATTTCTTCGCATTTCTTGATGCCCTCTTCGGTGAGCGCTACGTTGCGCTCCTTTTCGTCCACCTCGAAATGCTGTTCTTTCTGGAGCTGCCGGGCGGTGCGATCCGCAAGAATGTAGGGTTCCGGCGAATCCTCGGAAGGTCCGGAGATGATGAGAGGAGTCCGGGCTTCGTCGATGAGAATGGAGTCCACTTCGTCCACGATGGCGTAGTTGTGGTATCTCTGAACGAGTTGGGAAGGCTGGGTAGCCATGTTGTCCCGGAGATAGTCGAAACCAAATTCGCTGTTGGTACCGTAGACCACGTCTTTACGATAGGCCTCGTGCCGCTCCGAGGGCTCCATGAAAGGATAGATGACCCCCACGGAAAGGCCAAGAAATTCGTAGATAGGCTCCATCCATTCGGCATCGCGCCGGGCGAGATAGTCGTTCACCGTGATAAGGTGCACTCCTTTTCCCGAAAGGGCGTTGAGTACCACCGCCAGAGTGGAGACAAGAGTTTTTCCTTCTCCGGTTTTCATCTCCGCGATGCAGCCCTCGTGGAGCGCCATGCCTCCCATGAGCTGCACATCGAAATGCCGCAGCCCCAGGGTACGCCGGGAGACCTCCCGCACCACCGCAAAGACTTCTTCCAGGAGATCTTCCAGCTCCTCTCCCTGGGCGAGCCGGGAGCGGAATATTGCCGCCTTGGACGCAAGTTCCTCCTCCGAAAGCTTCTGCAGTTCCGGCTCCAGGGCATTGATACGCTCCACCCGGGCAGCATAACGCTTGAGAGCCCGTTCGTTTTTATCCAGACCGAGAGCTTTTTTCAGTGCTCCAATCATGCTTTCACCTTCTTTAATCTTTTGCGCTTTCTCGAAAGAAAAAGGAGCCGGAGCTCCTTTTTCCGAAAACATCCACCGGGGTATTATAGTTCCTATTCCGGGGAAGCGTCAAAAAAACCGGAATAAAAAACCCTCGGGGTCTGTCCGGTTCTCCGGAGGCGCCCCTCGAGGAATACGGTACGGAGCGCCCGGAAAAGTTCCGGGACATGGGAAAGGTTGCCGTAAAAAGTTATTTTTCCGAAGGAGCGCACATCATGAGGGCAAAAACCTTGGCCTCGTTGAGAAGGTGTTCTTTAAGAGCGTATTCGTTAGGCTGATGAGCGCAGTTCGCCTCCTGCCCCCAGACGGCGGCGGGAATGCCCCCATGTCGGAAATAGGCGGCGCAGGTACCTCCTCCGATACCTCCCACTCGGGGTTTCCGGGAGAACACCTTCCGGATAGCCTCACCGAGAAGAGTCACCACCGGCGCTTCGGGATCCGTACCCGGGGCCGCATCGTCCCGCTGCAGGATTTCCCGGGTTATGGCACATCCCGAAATATGCCGCCGGGATTCCAAAACCTCATCCACCACCCGAAGGACTTCGTCCAGAGGAGCTTCGGGAAGCACCCGGCAATCGAAGCAGAAAACTTCCTTTCCCGGAATGGTGTTCACATTCCCCACGTTGGCTCCCCGCTTGGTAGGCTCGAAGGTAGAGCATGCAGGAGCGAAAAGTTCGTTTCTTTCGGGAAAGGCTTTGTGCAGCGCTTCATCCAGGGTCACCGCGAGGATATTCGCCTCCCGGCAGGCGTTGTTTCCCTCGTCGGGGCGGCTTGCATGAGCCTGTTCTCCCTCCACGGTAATTTGAAGCCAGAGTATGGATTTCTCCGCCACCTCCACGAAATCGCCCTCTTCGCTTCCTCCGTCGGGAACGAGAACGAGATCCTCCTTCCGGAAAAGGCCCTCCTCAAGAAGATGCTGAATGCCGTAACGGCTTCCTACCTCTTCGTCCGCCACGAAACAGAGGCAGATTTCCCGGGAGGGCTCGATACCTTCTTGGCGGAGGGCGTAGAGGGCGTAGAGGCTTGCCACCAGCTCCTGCCCGTTGTCGTTGACTCCCCGGCCGATGATTCTATCCTCTTGAATGACCGGCTCGAAGGGATCCGTTTTCCAGAGAGAACGATCTCCTTCGGGAACCACGTCCATGTGGCTCACGAACCAGAGCCGCTCCTTACCGGCTCCGGGAACCTGAAGAACGAGATTGGGCCGAAGGCCTCCCTCTACCCGGGAATCTTCGGCATCATACCGCCGGGGCTTGGGAAAACCCAGATCCTGCACCATCTCTTCAATAGCCCGGGCCTTGCGGTTTTCCCCGGTTCCTCCTCCATCGGGAGAGATGGCGGGGATACTGCAAATGTTACGCAAACTTTCCATCATGGCATCCCCGAGCGTATCCAGAGTTTCGAAAACTTTCGTTTCGTCTTTCATGATATCCTCCTTATAACACAAGGTCGCACATACAAAAATTTCCCAAAAAAATCCCCGCCCTGAAAAGGCGGGGATTTTTGAAGAATGCATAAAATCAATCAGCCTCCCATGAGAATTTTCTTGCTTCCCACGAGATACTCCATTCCCGAGTATATGGTGAAAAAGAGAGCGATCCACATGACGGTAATGCCCCCGGGGATATTCAAGATCATGAGAGAGATGGCGATAATCTGGGTTACCGTTTTCACCTTGCCTCCCCGGGATGCCGCGATAACCACTCCCTCTGCGGCGGCCACCATGCGGAGCCCGGTGACGATAAATTCCCGGGCAACGATGATAACCACGATCCATGCGGAGAGTCTCTGAAGCTCCACCAGGGAGATGAGAGCCGCGATGACGAGAATTTTATCCGCCAGAGGGTCGATGAATTTCCCCAGATTCGTTACCATGCCGTGTTTCCTGGCAATGTAGCCGTCCGCGGTGTCCGTAAGAGCCGCGAGAATGAAGATGAGCCCCGCCAGAAGATCGCCGTACCCCGTATCGAGCCCCAAAGCCACCAGGGGTTTCACGGGATAGTTGATCCGGAAGGTAAGAAACACCATCACCACCGGAGCGAGAAAGACCCGGGACAGACTGAGCACGTTAGGCAGATTCCAGGGATTCTTCGGCACGAGAATCCGCTCCCTTCCTGAAAAGTTCTATCCTCCGAGATAGGCTTCCCGCACCCGGGGATTTTCGATAAGTTCCGCCCCGGGACCCTCGAGAACGATCTCTCCCACCTCGAGAACGTAGGCATAATCCGCAATCTTGAGCGCCGCAAAAGCATTCTGCTCCACCAGGAGAACCGTCTTCCCCTGATCATTGATATAACGAATAATATCAAATACTTCCCGAACGAGAAGAGGCGCAAGGCCCAGAGAGGGTTCGTCCATCATGATGAGTTCCGGTCGGCTCATGAGAGCCCGTCCGAGGGCGAGCATCTGCTGCTCTCCTCCCGAGAGAGTTCCTCCCTTTTGCCAGATTCGTTCCTTCATCCGGGGAAAAAGCTCGAAGACCCAATCCATGTCCTTCTGAATCTCCCGGGTGTCCTTGCGGGAATAGGCTCCGAGAACGAGGTTTTCCCGCACCGTGAGATGGGGGAAAATCCGGCGTCCTTCGGGAACCATCACCACTCCGGAGGTAACGATGCTCTCGGGAGTTTTTCCGAGAATCTGCTTTCCCTCGTGTTCGATGCTTCCCTTGCACTGCTTGAGAAGCCCCGCAACCGCCCGGAGAGTGCTGCTTTTGCCCGCTCCGTTCGCCCCGATAAGAGTGACGATTTTTCCCTTGGGAACGGAGATGTTCAGGCCCCGGAGAGCGTGGATGCCTCCGTAATGTACGTGCAGATTTTGTACCTTAAGCATACTCCAGAGCCTCCTCTCCCAAATAAGCTTCGATTACCTTGGGGTTCGATTGGATGGCCTCGGGATTCCCTTCGGCGATACACACGCCGTAGTCGAGAACCCAGATATGCTCGCAAACTCCCATGACCACCTTCATATCATGCTCGATGAGAAGTACCGTAAGCTTGAACTCCTCCCGGACGCGCCGGATAAAATCCATGAGATCCCGGGATTCGTGGGGGTTCATTCCCGCCGCGGGCTCGTCGAGAAGAAGGAAGGAAGGTTCCGTGGCGAGAGCCCGGGCGATTTCGAGACGCCGCTGCGCTCCGTAAGGAAGGCTGCTGGCATTTTCATAAGCCACCTTGTGGAGTTCAACCTTCCGGAGAAGCTCCATGGATTTCTCTTGAACTTCCCGCTCCTCCCGGGCCCCCGAAGGGAGACAGAAAGGAATGGCCCACCAGGGGGATTTCTGGCGCAGATGCGCCCCGATCATGACGTTCTGCAATACCGTCTCGTTTTTGAAAAGCCGGATGTTCTGGAAGGTCCGGGCAATTCCTTCATGACAGATCTTATGAGGAGGATAGCCCGTAACATCCCTCCCGTGAAAGAGCACTTTTCCCTCGGAAGGCTTGTAAAAGCCGGTGATCATGTTGAAACAGGTGGTTTTTCCCGCACCGTTGGGGCCGATAAGCCCCACGATACGCCCTTCCTGCACCTGGGCACAGAAACGATCCACCGCGGTAAGGCCTCCGAAGCGCATGGTAAGGTTATCCACTTCGAGAACTATATTCCGTTCGCTCACGAGGATTCACCTCCCTTGGGGGACGTCCGGAAAATGGTGTCCCAGGTAAGTTCCCGCATTCCCATGATACCCTCCCGCCGGAAGAGGATGATGAGCAGCAGGGAGAGGGAGAAGATGACCATCCGCATGCCCGGAATGCCCGGAATGTGGAAGGAGCCGAGAGTGACGGGATTTTCCACGAAACGGAGCCACTCCAGGAGGAAGGTGATGAGCACTCCCGCGATGCAGGTTCCCGTGATGGATCCCAATCCTCCCGCCACGGCGATCATGAGCACGTTGAAGGTCATGATGAAGAGGAACATCTTGGGATCGATGGTGGTGAGAAGACTTGCCAGAAGAGCGCCTCCGATGCCCGCGAAGAAGGATCCGATGGTGAAGGAGATGACCCGGTAACGGTAGGTATTGATTCCCATGGCCCGGGCGGCCACCTCATCATCCCGGATGGCCTTGAGAGCGTTTCCGAAATTGCTGTTCACGATACGCACGATGACGAAGATGGTGAGGAGAAGCCATCCGTAATTCCACCAGAGATTGGCGTAATCCGGGATGCCCTTGAGCCCCAGGGCACCGTTGGTGATGAAGGTGATGTTGTTCGCCACCACCCGGATGATCTCCGCAAAACCCAGGGTAGCGATACCCAAGTAGTCTCCTCCCAGGCGCAGTACCGGCAGAGCGATGAGAAGCCCGAAGAGCGCCGCCATGAGCCCCCCCGCGAGAACCGCCACGAAGAAGGGAGCCTGAAGAACGCTGAAAGGCCAGATGAGAGGATCCAGAATGTAGATCATCTCCTTCTGGAGCGCCGGAAGAATAAGAAGGGACGAGGTGTAGGCACCGATGGCCATGAACCCCGCATGCCCCAGGCTGAACATGCCGGTGAAACCGTAAATCAGGTTCAGACTGAGGGCGAGAATGGTATTGATGGCGATGAGGTTCATGATCTGGATCTTGTATCCGTCAAAATTCCCCTGGGCCCAGTAAAGCCCTCCCGCCAAAGCCGCCACGAGAAGAACGTTCAGGATGTAATTTCGCTGTTTTCGTTTTTCCATCATACCTTCTCCTCCAGTTTCTCTCCCATCAGCCCGGTAGGCTTGATGAGAAGGATAATGATAAGAAGCACGAAGGCGAAGGCATCCTTATACCCCGAAAGTTCCGGGAAAAAGGCTACCGTCATGATCTCGATGAATCCGAGAAGAAGACCTCCCACCACGGCTCCCGGAATGGAGCCGATACCTCCGAGCACCGCGGCTATGAAAGCCTTGAACCCCGGGATCATCCCCATGAGAGGCTGAATCTGGGGATAACGCAAGGCCCACATGATCCCCGAAGCCGCCGCGAGAGCCGAACCCAGGCCGAAGGTAAAAGCGATGATCTTGTTTACCGAAACCCCCATGAGACGAGTGGTTTCAATGTCTTTGGAGATAGCCCTCATGGCAAGCCCCGGCTTGGTTCGATAGACGATGTAAAGAAGCACGAGCATGAGCACGAAGGAGATAATCGGCACGATGATGGTAAGAGGGAGAATACGCACGCCGCTTTCAAGCTTGATAACTTTTACCAGCCAGTCCGGCCGGTATACCGCCCGGGGGATTCCCGTAAAGACCACGATGGCGAGGTTCTGGATAAAGAAAGACACGCCTATGGAGCTGATGAGAGCAGAGATACGCGGAGCGTCCCGAAGGGGCTTGTATGCCACCTGATCCACCAGGATTCCACAAAAGGAAGCTCCCACGATGGCCACGAAAATGGCCGCCACCCAGGGGAGCTTGAGCAATGCGATGGCCCAGAAGACATAGTATGCCCCGAGCATGAAGATATCCCCGTGGGCAAAGTTGATAAGCCGGAGGATACCGTACACCATGGTGTAACCGATAGCGATGAGAGCGTACAGGCTACCCAGGGTAAGGGCATTGAAAAAATGCTGAACAAATATGGGCAGGGACATGGGATTCCTCCCGTTCGTCATTGATTTTTTGAAAGGCCGGATCGAAACGATCCGGGTCATGCTTGATTCTTTACAACACCGCCACACACGGCAAAATCAGGATACATACCGAGGCAAGAAAAGGCGCAGAGAGGGCGAAAAACTCCCCTCTGCGCGTTTTTCAATTACCTGAACAGAATAGTGACATTACCCTACAGGGCATGAAAACGTACAGACGGAGCTTTCCTAGAGCTGAGGCATAACCGAAGCGGTGTAAACCTGCTTGCCATCCTTCACGACTTTGATACCCACGGGTTTTTCCGCATCGTGGGTCTCGTTGATGGTGGTAGCACCGGTAACGCCTTCCCATCCCTTGGTCTCCCCAAGAGCCTTGGCAATGGCTTCGGAGGGATCCGCTTCGAAAGCGTCCTTATCCGCCGCATAGGCCCGTTCGATGGCATCCGCGATGAGCATGTAGCAGTCGTAACCGAGAGCGGAATTGGCATTGGGATCCTTGTCGGGGAAAGCTTCCTTCCACTGGGCAGTAAACTCTTCCGCCATCTTGGTCATGTCGGGCATCTCCGGAGCGTAGGGGAAGGTAGTGTAGGCAAAGCCCTCGATGGCATCTCCGCCGATAGCGATCATGTCAGGGTTGTCCATGGCGTCGCCGCCCATGATGCTGAACTCTCCTCCGAGCTCCCGGGCCTGCTTGATGATGATGGCGCCTTCGGCAAAGTAGGAGGGAATAAAGAGCACTTCCGCGCCCTGGTTGATGATTTCCGTAAGCTGGGCGGTGAAATCCTGATCCCCCGTCTGGTAGTTCAGCCGGGCCACAGTCTCTCCTCCCAAGCCTTCGAAGGCCTGCTGAAAGAACTTGCCAAGCCCCACGGAGTAGTCCTGGGCCACGTCGAGAAGCAGGGCACCCTTCCGGGCACCGTTATCGAAGGCATACTGAGCCGCAGCAGCTCCCTGGTAGGGATCGATGAAGCACATGCGGAAGTAGTAATTCTTTCCCTGGGTTACGAGGGGGTTCGTAGCAGAATCGGTAAGGCAGGGAACTCCCGACTTCTCCGCCACTTCGCCTCCCGCCATGGAGAGAGAAGAACCGTAGCTTCCGATGATGGCGATGACTTTTTCCTTTTCGATGAGCCGCTTCACTGCATTGGCAGACTCCACCTTGTCGGACTTATTGTCCACGATAAAGAGCTCCACCTTCTTGCCGATAACTTCGGGCTTCTGCTCCTGAGCGAGCCTGATACCGTCCACCGTCAGCTGACCGCCGAAGGCGTTCTGCCCCGTAAGGGGTTCGTACACACCGATGCGAAGAACATCCTCCGCCGCCAAAGCGCTTCCCGCGAAAGCCACGAGAACCATCAAACCGATAAGAACCTTTCCAACTTTCATACGCACACAACCTCCCTTAAAATATTATAAAAAACATAGTCCTCCCGAAGGAACACTTTGTATTATACCGTTCTTTTTGCATTTCTGAAAAGGATTTTTCGGAAGGACCGAAGAAAATACACGATATTACGGAGAGAGAACCATTTCCTCTCTCAAGAAGGTGGGAATTTTGAAAAAAGAAACCCTTTGTAAAAAATCATTCTTTTTGAGGGGGCACCTCTCCCGTTTTTTCTTCCAGAAGCCGGAGAATTTCGGAAAAATCCGAGAGGTCTCCGAACTGCCGATACACCGAGGCAAAACGGACGTAGGCCACTTTGTTGAGCTGCCGAAGCTCCTCTACCGCCAGTTCTCCGATGTGCTTGCTCGAAACTTCTCCGGAACCTTCCGCTCGAAGGGCCTCTTCCACCCGGGCCGCAGCATCTTCGATACTGTCGTAGGGAACGGGCAGTTTTTCGCAGGCTTTGCAAAATCCCGTGAGGAGCTTCTGGACATCGAAGGGTTCCCGGGTACCATCCTTTTTTATCACCAGAAGCATCTGCCCCGTGGCAGCTCTTTCATAGGTGGTGAAACGTTTCATGCAGGAAGGGCATTCCCGCCTGCGGCGAACCACATGCCCCTCTTCGGTGGTTCGGGTTTCCATCACCCGGGTTTCTTCAGCCTTACAATAGGGACAACGCATCGTTCTTCTCCCTTCGGGGGAATTGTGCTCTCCTGATCCGGAAGTATTTTTTCATTCGTGACATTCTGGAATTTCAAAAATTCGGGAAAAAGCCACACCGCCTTTCCCCGAATATAAAGAAAAAAGGGGGAAATCCCCCTCTTTAACCAACACACCCACTCTGCCGCCGCTTTGAAAAAACGGGGGATTATCTTTTTTTGTTGCTATTGCGTTTCGCCGCAGCCTTACGACGCTTCTTCGCCTCGCTTGGTTTCTCGTAATGTTCGTGTTTACGGGCTTCCCGAAGCACCCCTACTTTCTGCACTTCCCGTTTGAAACGCCGCAACGCATCGTCTATGGATTCGTTTTCTCTCCGAACAACCTGGGTCATCTATATTTTCCCCCCTTTCTCTCGCACCGTCACTCTTACCCCGGAGGCCAACAGAACTGTCTGCCGGACATCAGGTGCACGTGAAGGTGGGGAATCGTCTGGCATGCCTGAACTCCATTGTTGATGATCAGGCGGTAACCCTGCCTTTCGAGCCCCAGATCATGTCCCAGGCGAACCGCCAGAGACATGATTTTTCCCCACAACTCCGGATCGTCTACTTCTGCGGCAGAGGAGATATGGCGCAAAGGTGCCACCAGAATATGATCCGGCGCCTGGGGAAATTTATCCCGAAAAGCCATGACGGAATCATCCCTGTACAGGATTTCCGCCGGGGCTTCTCCTTTCGCAATGGCACAAAAGATACATGTATCCACCTACACACCGCCTCCCGAAGACACCTTGCTATTGTACATGGGAGAAGGCCTTGACACAAGTGCTTTTGCCCAGACCCGCACCATGGGAGACGGATGTTCTCTCTCTATACGCTGCACTCCCATACGAACCCATGCGGGGAGCGGAGTGAAACGAAGCATCCTGAGGAGAGGAATGAGCACTTCTTCGTGGGGGCTCCGAAGGAGTTCCCCCAAAAGCGCTCCCTCGGGAGGAGCCGCTTTTTGAGGCCAAATGCGCAAAGCTTCGCCCCGCACCGTCTTGGAAGAATGTCGCAGAAAAGCGAGAAGCACCTCCCGGCGCTCCCGGGAAAAAGAGGCCCAACGCAGAAAAAGCAGAGCTCCGGTCTCGGAAAGAGAGGTCCCCCGAATTTCCCCGAGAGAAAGAATTCCCTTTCGGAAGTTCTCGGGCACTCCTCTTTCGAGAAACTGCAAAAGCTCCTCTTCGGTACACCGGGAAAGCATCTCCAAAAGAGCCCGCTGCACTTCAGGAAGCTGCATTTTATGACGAAGAGCTTCCACTGCAAGGCCCCGAACCGCAGGGAGATCGCTCTGGAGACGCAGCAATTCCCCCTGAATTCCCTGATCCTTGGTGACGGGGATGACGGCTTCTCCGATTTCCCGCAGAAGCCTTTCGGTTTCCTCGAAAAGCCCGTTCATCCGCTGTTCTCTGGCGGCCTGGGCTTCTTCCCGAGCCCGGGCTTCCCGAACCTCCTCCTCATGACGGGCAGCTTCACGCTCTCGATGGTAGTTTTTCCAGCGTTCCCAGCTTTCGGACATTTTCGTCCAGAGCCCCCGCTTTCCGGGCTGCTCCTTTTGTGAGGGAGCCTGGGAGGAAGTTCTCCCTCCCCGCCGCAACGCTTCGGAGGTATAAGCACTTTCCCGGATGGTCATGTAGGCGGAGGTTATTTTCTGGAATTCCAGGGAGGCCGAAGGCCCCGCCACATCGGGATGGCAAGTCCTGGCAAGACAGCGGAAAGCCCGTTTCACCTCTTCCCAGGGAGCTCCGGGAGAGAGCCCGAGAACCCGAAAACTGGCATCCAGGTCATGATTCATATTCGGCACACCTCCTCCAGCTTGGCCAGAAAAACTTCCATTTCGCGAAGCCCCGCCTCCCAGGCATCCCGGGAACTCCTCAAAACCCGAAGATGATCGAAAAGCCGCTGCATGCGCTGCTGCTGTTCTTCGTTAAGATACATGGAAATTTTAGCACATCGCTTTTCCAAATTTCTATAGCGATTATCGGCAAAATTTCGGGATTGCCCTTTTTCTCCTTCTTGTCCGGAAAGCCCCAGAATTTCGTGAATTGCCACGCTTCCATCCTGGCGGCGCACCTCCACCTGCAGGAGCCCTCCGGAATCCACTTGAAAGAACACTTCCACCTCTTCCCGGGGATCCAGTTTTTCCACCCTGATGGTTCCCAGTTTTTCCTGGAGGCTTCCTTCGCCTCCCTGGAGAACGCCGATTTCCACGGATCCTCCCCGGGGAGACTCGAACTTTTTCGCAGCTCCGCAGGGAAGGGGAGTTCCCTGGAAGAGAAGAGGAATCATCTGCCCCCAGGAGCTTTCCACTCCGAGATCCCGGGACAGCACGTCGATGAGAAGGCGCTTGTTCCCCCGGGCACCGTGCATTCCCGCCCCCAGGGCTACCACTTCGTCGGGATAGAATCCAAGGTGCGAGGGCTCCGCCACTTGATGGCGCAGTTTTTCCCGAAGCAGGGGAAGCCGGCTGCTTCCTCCCACAAGGAGAAGACGATCCGGCAAATGTTCCTCCCACATGTGGGAAACCATGGAAACCACTTCGCTCAGAAGAGGTTCCATGAGCTCTTCCAACTCTTTACGGAAAATACGGAGAGGTACGTTCTGCTGTTTTTCCAGCAATCCCCCCGGAGGATACCATTCCATCTCCGCCGCATTGGAGAGGGTGATTTTTATTTTTTCCGCCTCGAGAAGAAGGAGGGGCCAGCGGAGATCCTTTTCCGAGAGCTTGCGGTGTCCCAGGCGTTTCCAGAGATGATGGGCCAGAAACATGTCGATGGAAGCACCTCCCAGGGCATCCCGCCCCCGAGAGCGGAGAACCTGCCAGACCCCTTCTTCCTGCTCCATCACGGTAATATCCACGGTACCGGCCCCGAAATCCAGTACCAGGGAACGACCCTCCATCTCCACCGCCAAAGCCGCCGCAGTGGGCTCGTTGATAATCCGAACACCCCCGAATCCGGCGCTGCGGGCGGAGCGTACCATGGAAGCCCTTTCGGAAAAGCTGAAATGGGCGGGCACCGCCAAAACACATTCCACCAGAGGAACTCCGAGATGAGCCTCCGCATCTTCCCGAAGCAAAACAAGCAAAGGAATGAGAAGTTCCTCCGCCCGATAGTGCCGGGCCCCCGCCATAATTTTCCAGGAGGTATCCCCGATATGGCTTTTCACGTTCCACCACGCCTTAGGACATCCCCGGAGAAGCTTTTTCTGAGCTTCCTCTCCTACGGAAAAACGCCCATCCTCCCATGCCACGATGGAGGGCGTTCTGGTTCTTCCCCAGCGGTTGGGAATAATGGAAGGATTGCCTCCTCCCTCGGGACAGAAGCTCATAAGGGCATACCGAGTTCCGAGATCGATGCCGAGAACGGGGCTTTTGCTCACGAAACACCACCTCGATCATCTTCCGGGAGATTGTCTTTCTCCGACAGAGGGGTACATAGGAGCTCCCCTCCCGCAAGGGCAGCGACTCTCCCCCTTCGCTCCTCTCCCGAAAAAGCCCTTCCGGGAAAGCGGGCCAGAAGGAAGTGCGGAGTATGCCCCTGAAAGTAAGGCTCCTCCGAGGACTCCGTCTTCTCCACGAGAATTTCCACGGTTTGTCCCAGCCAGCGGGAGGCATAACGGGCAAGAAGAATTTCTCCCAGGGCCACTCCCCGGCGGGCGCGCTCCTCCGCCTCCTGGCGGGAAGGGCGGGGCCAGGAAAAAGCGGGAGTTCCCTCCCGGGGAGAAAAGGGAAAGACGTGAAGTTTGCCGAAATTCATCTCCTCCACCACCTTCAGCGTTCCTTCAAAAGCCTGGGAGTCTTCGCCGGGAAATCCCACGAGAAGATCCGTGCTCACATGCACATGCTCCCCGAAAATATTCCGGATCAGAGAAAGAATATTCGCGAACTCCCGCACCGTATAGCCTCGCTTCATGCGCCGCAGCACTTCATCGTTTCCGCTCTGAAGAGGAATATGAAAATGAGGGCAGAATTGAGGTGTATCCCGAAGCATTGTAAGAAATGCGGGGGTTATGGAGAAGGGCTCCAAAGAACCAAAACGGATACGCCGAACCCCGGCTATACGGCTTATCTTCTGCACCAATCTCCCCAGAGGCTCTCCGTTTCCGGTTCCTCCGTAACGCCCAAGGTGAATTCCCGTGAGAACGATTTCCCCGCATCCTCCCGCGGTAAGCCGGCAAACCTCCTCCAGGATAGCCTCTTCCGGACGGCTTACGGGTTTTCCCCGAAGATGGGAGATGATGCAGTAGGAACAGAAATGGTCACATCCATCCTGAATCTTCACGAACCCCCGGGTATGCCAGAGAAGGCGGAAAAGCTTCAAGTCATCCCAGGAATTCCAGGTTTGGGGAGTCCCCTCGAGCTCCTGATACTGCTCCAGGGGTTCTCCGCGGAAAAGGGCTTCCGCAAGTTGAGGAATTCGATACTTGATACGGTTCCCCACTACAAGATCCGCTTCGGGAAAGGGTTTTTTATGGCGCAGAAGATTCTGGGCATAACAGCTGCAGAGAATACGCCGGCATCCCGGAGATTGCCGGAGAAAACGGCGGAGAAGAGCACGGCTTTTGCGTTCCGCCACGGCGGTGACGGAACAGGAAAAAAGAATTCCCAGATCCCAGGGAGGCTCCGAAACCACATCCCATCCTCTTTCAAGAAACATGGAACCCAGGGCCTCCGCCTCGTACTGGTTGGTTCGGCATCCCAGAGCATGAAGCGTTACCCGAAGGGGCCTTTCTTGCCTACGCACCCGAAACGAGTCCTTCCCGGGCAAGGCTGAAGAAGGCCATCCCCGCCGCAGCGGCGGTTCCGGCCTTGAGAATCCGGGGCCCCAGGGAGACCGAGAGAAAACCTTCCCTGCGGAAAAGGGCTTTTTCCGAGGGCGAAAAATCCCCCTCGGGGCCCACCGCAAAAGCGAGAGAGCTTCCGGGGTCGTAATGAGCCAAAGGTTTGGCATCTCCATCGATAATGGCGGCAAAACGACGGGAGGGAAGATCGGAAAAAGGAATTTCCGAGCAGGAACAAGGTTCCGCAATTTCTGGAGGGCTTGTCCGGCCGCACTGCTTGGTGGACTCCTCCAGAATTTTGCGCCACCGCTCCATTTTGGAGGAAAGCTTTGCAGCATGTATGCGGGGGATGCTCCGTTCACAGGCAAGAGGGACAATGCGGGATACCCCGAGCTCCGTTACCTGGCGCAGCATCTTTTCGAAGGCCTCCCCCTTGAGGAGAGCCACGAGAAGCACCATAAAGAGATCTTCCCGGCCTTCGGCAGAACGGGAACATTCCTCGCCGAACCAGGCATTTTCCCGGGCAAAAAGCCGAAGGGTGATCTTCCATCCCGGCAGAAGCCCTTCGGCGAGATCCCCTTCACCGCAGCGCCGGACCCGTACGAGATGATGCGCCTCCTCCTCGGACAGCATCCAAACTCCTTCGGGAGTACGCAGGCATCGGTCAAGCCTTATTCTCGGGAGAGACATGAAAAAACACCTCTTTCACAAAACGGAAACACCAAAAAGATGAAAAAAAGGAAGGCCTTTCAGAAGCTTTCCCAAACCGGGTCCGCCGGGGAAAGATCCTCTTTGCGACAAAAAACGAGTTGCCTCTGTACTACCCGGGAGCTGGCAAGAAAAAAACACGCTTTCCAGGCCAATTCTCGCCACTCTTCAGGAGCGACCAAAGCAACCGAGAACCCTCATGCGATTCTGGTTTTTCCCCAGGAGGAGAAGAAAATCAGCATCGCCCAAAAAATACATCCACAAATTCCCCGAAGCATTTCTCTTCCGGGAGGGAAAAAATATCCGAATTATATTCTTCAAAAAAGCGGAAACACCGCCGACAATTCCGGAGTAGCACCGCCTCATCCGCGTCGGAAGTAGCTATTTCAAAGGACAAGGAAAAATTCGGGCCTTACCGGTACTCTCCGAGAGCTCCCCACCAATCGCCCCTGGTGATGGAATCTTTTATCCGGAATCCCTGTTTCTCCAAGGCCTCCGTAAAAATCTCCCTCTCCTTCACCACGAGCCCGGAAAAGACGGCTTTTCCCGGAGGAAGAAGTACCTCGGAAATCTGGGGAAGAAGCCGAAGCAAGGGATCGATAACGATGTTCGCCGTAAGAAAGGAGATCTTCCGGGAAAAGCCCTGAAGCAGATCTCCCACCTCTACGGAAAGGCTCTCCTGAGAGATATCGTTGAGCCGGCAGTTTTCCAGCACTTCCTCCACCACTGCAGGGTCGAAATCCCGGGCCCAGGCACGAGAAGCTCCCAGCTTGATCGCCCCGATGGAGAGAATTCCGGATCCGCAGCCCACATCCACGAGTTCGTCCCCGGGAGAAAGATGTTTTTCCAGAAGCTCCAGAGCAATCTGTGTGCTTTCGTGATACCCCGTACCGAAAGAGCTGCCGGGATAGATGTAGAGGGGCAATCTTCCTTCAGGCTCGTTTCCCTTATGCCAGGGAGCCATTACCACGAGCCCCTCTCCTACTGGAAGAGGCGGAAAAGCCTCTTTCCACGCAGTATGCCAGGAACGGTTAGCGATTTTCCCCATATCCCGCACCACGATATCCGGCCAGGGAGCCAGAACCTGGTTCAGCTCCTTGAGCCAATGTCCGAGATCGTGAGAGCTTCGGTAGTACGCCCGAACCCGCACCACGTCGGCCCCTTCGGCATACTCCGCACCGATGCTCCCCGAAAGCTCCACCAGGGAGTCGAGTACGGGAGCTTGTTTTTCCTGAGCTTCCAGGAGAATATACCACCAGAAGGCTTCGTTTTTCATGCTCTTCCCTCCCCGAAAGAAACGAGGGAGGCCAAGCCTCCCTCGTTTCTTGTTAGTGTACCACGTTCTTTCGAAGAAAGCATCCTTTGGAAAAATCGGAGATCAACCCAAAAAGAGCTCTTTGAATTTTCCGAGAAGCCCTCCGCTTTCTTCCTTGACGGGAACCTCCATCTCCGCTGCCAGCTGCTCCAGAAGAGCCCGCTGGCGTTCGTTGAGATTCCGGGGAACTTCCACATCCACATGAACATAGAGATCTCCCCTTTTTCCGGGGTTCCGAAGCCGGGGCATTCCTTTGCCGGGAAGGGTAAGCACCTTTCCGGGCTGGGTTCCCCCGGGAATATCCAGGGAGGCTTCTCCGTCCAGGGTAGGAACGCTGACCACACTTCCAAGAGCAGCCTGGGGAAAGGCCACGGCCTTTCGATAGTGCAGGGTATCTCCCTCCCGAACGAAATACTTGTGTTTTTTCACACGAATCAAGAGGAGAAGATCCCCCGGAGGGCCTCCGTTGGCTCCCGCCTCCCCTTCTCCGGTGATACGAAGCCGGGTTCCCGTGTCCGCTCCGGGAGGAATTTTAATTTCCAGGCGATGCCGCTGCCGGATACGTCCCTCTCCGGAACAGGCCTTGCAGGGGTTTTCGATGATCTTTCCCTTGCCTCCGCACCGGGTGCAGGGAACCACCTGGGCAAACTGCCCAAAGGGGGTACGCTGCACGTGCTCCACCTGACCAGTACCGCCGCAGGCGGGGCAGGTTACGGGAGAGCTTCCGGGCTCCGCTCCGGATCCTCCGCACCGCTTGCACTGCTCCCATCGGGGAATCGTAACTTCCCGGGTAGCCCCGAAACAGACATCTTCGAGTTCGCAGGAAAGCTCCATTTCAAGGTCCGCCCCGCGACGGGGAGCGTTGGGATTGCGCGAACGCCCCCCGCCGAAGAAGCTGTCGAAAATATCTCCGAAGACATCCCCGAAGGGACTTCCTCCGGCACCTCCGAAGCCCCCGAAAGGATCTCCCTGACCTTCCCCCACGAAGCCGAACTGATCGTACTGGGCCTTCTTCTGGGGATCACTCAGGACTTCGTAAGCTTCGCTCACTTCCTTGAAGCGTTCCTCCGCATCCTTATCCCCCGGATTGGCGTCGGGATGGTATTGACGGACCAGTTTGCGATAGGCCCGTTTTATTTCATCCGTTCCGGCGCTCCGGGAGATTCCTAGGATTTCATAATAGTCCCGTTTTGAAGCAGTTCCGGGCATCCAAGGTCACCGCGTTACGCTTCGTCTTTGTCGGCGAATTCCGCGTCCACCGTCTCTTCGGAAGTCGCACTTCCCTCTTCGGGAGCGGAAGCTCCGGAAGAGGGCGCTTCTCCCTGATCCTGCTGCGCCGCGTAGAGACGCTGAGAAAGCTCATGAAGGCTCTTGGTAAGAGTTTCTACCGCCTTTTTGGTCGCTTCGGGATCGGATCCTTCGGAAGCGCTCCGGAGCGAAGCGATTTCGGACTCCACCCGGCTCTTCTCCTCGGAAGTCACCTTATCCCCCAGATCCTTCAGGGTCTTTTCAGCCTGATAGGCCAGGGACTCCGCCTCGTTCTTGAGCTCCGCCGCCTCTTTCTTCTTGCGGTCCTCCTCCTCATGAGCCTCCGCATCGGTTTTCATCTTTTCGATGTCTTCGTCACTCAGATTGGAGGACTGGATGGTGATGTGCTGGGTCTTGGAAGTGCCCTTATCCTTGGCGGTAACGTTGAGAATGCCGTTCACGTCGATGTTGAAGGTCACCTCGATCTGGGGAACTCCCCGGGGAGCCGTAGGAATGCCATCCAGGAAAAATTTGCCGAGAGAGACGTTGTCCTTCGCCATGGAGCGTTCTCCCTGAAGCACGTGCACCTCCACCTGGGTCTGGTTATCTGCGGCGGTAGTGAAGGTCTGGCTCTTGGAGACGGGAATGGCGGTATTCCGGTCGATGATCTTGGTAAAGACTCCTCCGAGAGTCTCCAGCCCCAAGGAAAGA
>ERZ795057.583-NODE-583-length-37294-cov-6.973657_pt1 | contig 37294 bp, 27 predicted proteins | sample MGYA00375141_ERZ795057 | MGnify/ENA primary metagenome ERZ795057 (study PRJEB30186, sample SAMN05720163) | activated sludge metagenome | isolation source: Anaerobic digester | place: Hong Kong | collected 2015-01-26 ...
GTTCTATCCCAATCATAATCTGCTATAATATAAGAGGTAATTAAAAAAATATAGTTGTTTGACAGGGCCTCTCATGTTAGTTATATTATTTTAAGTAATAATTCCTGAACAGATTTTTTTAAGGAATAGATATTTATTTTATTAAGGAGGATTCAATGAAAAAGGTATTATTAACACTTTCAGCGCTTGCGCTTGTTCTTTCTCTTGTGCAGTGTTCAACTGTAGATCCCAAGGTTATGGCATGTAAAGCAGGCTGTGATTCAGCATGTAATGACTGCGTGGAAAAAGCAGGTAAAAGCGATGCTAAAAAGGCGGCATGCGAAGTGGCCAAGCAGAAATGTTATTCAAACTGCGAGAGTAACTAGTAATTTTAAAATAAAAGGGCAGGGGGAATTTCCCCCCGCCCTTACTGATACAAATACAAACCGGCAAAAACTTTATACCCCCCTGGTCATTCCTATTCAGCGTACATCGCCTCAACAAGGTCTTTGTAGTTGTTAAGCACGACTTTACGCTTAATTTTGAGTGTCGGGGTAACTTCCCCCGCCTCCTGAGAAAATATATTTGGAATAAGTGTGAACTTCTTGATCTGCTCGACCTGGCCTAGTTCCTTCTGCCTCTGGTCTATTATTTCTTTGTAGAAGTTTATAACTTCAGGTTTTGCTATGAGGTCCTCGTTTGAGGTGTATTCTATTCCGTTTTTGGAAGCCCATTCCGTAAGGTTGATAAAATCCGGGGCTATAATCGCGGTAATATACTTCTTCCCTTCACCGGCAACAGCCACGTTTTCTATATAGTGGTCTTCACACATAAGGACTTCAATTTTCTGCGGGGCAACATTTTTACCACCCGCTGTGATAATCAGGTCCTTAAGCCTGTCTGTTATGGCAACAAATCCATCCTCATCCATGACGCCGACATCACCTGACTTGAACCAGCCGTCCTCGGTGAAAGCTTCTTTTGTGGCCTGCGGATTTTTATAATATTCTTTAAAGACATTGGGTCCCCTGAACTGCAGTTCGCCCGTGGCAGGGTCAATCCGCATTTCAGATAGAGGTACAACACCTCCAACTGTGCCCAGCCTGAAAACTTCATGGCCATTGAATATAATTCCCGGCGCTGTCTCGGTAAGGCCGTAACCCTGTGTGACGAGCATTCCGCAGTAGAAGAAAAATTTCTCTATTTCAGGATTAAGGGATGAGCCGCCGCTTCCCACGTGATGCATGTTTTTCCCGAAAAGGTCACGTACCTTGTGAAGCACAAGTTTGTCCGCTATGCCGCGTTTAAACCTGAGAGAGAAGGGTGGCATTTTTCCGTCAAGGACCATGTCCCCCGCCTCTTTTGCCACACCTGTTGACCAGTAGAAAAGTTTCTGTTTAAGAGGAGATGCCTCCTTTATCTTTGTGAATAGAGTGGAATATACCTTTTCAAAAAGCCTTGCGGCGTTAAACATGTGCGTGGTGTTCGCTTCCTGTATATAATCCATGACCTTTGTATGGTCATCGCAATACCATATGTGACAACCGGATGTGAGGAACCCGTAGTCCCATGAGCGTTCAAGCGCGTGGCTCAGAGGGAGCCATGAGAAGGTGGAATCATCGGGCTTGAACGGGCCCTGTGTATATTTGCCTATTGACCAGCCGTTATGCATGAAATTTTTGTGTGTAAGCACAACACCCTTGGGCTCGCCTGTTGTTCCTGATGTATATACAATAGTGGCGGCATCATCGTAGTGGCAGCGTTTTTTGATCTCTTCAATCCTGTCTTTATGTCCGGCTTTTCTGCCGAGTTCAAGAAAATCGTCCCACATCATCACTCGCTTGTCGTCATGTATCTTCGTGCCGCGGTGAAAAACAACTATTTTTTCAAGTCCGGGGCATTTATCCAGGAGAGGGTAAGCCCTGTCGTACTGTGTCTGCCCCGCGAGGAAAAGTAATTTCAGGCCTGAGTGATTTACGATGAATTCGGTCTCTTTCGTGGAATTGGTAGGATAAACGGGAACATCAATTGCCCTTATGAGCATAGAACCAAGGTCAGCTATATGCCACTCGGCCCTGTTGTTTGAAAATATTCCGACCCTGTCCTCTTCATTGATACCGCACTCGAGAAGCGCGGCCGCAACGGCGTGCATCTGCTCTACCAGCTGGTTCCAGGATGTCTCCTGCCAGTTCCCGTAAGCCCTGTCATGGAGAACTGCCCTGTCCCCGAATTTTTCAGCAAGATCAATCATACAGAGTGAATGATGTTTCAGATTCTCCAGTACTTCCTGGAATTCCTTTTCAAGCTCTGCTTTTTCTGTTTTGAATTTTTCTGTGAGGTTGACTCTGTTCAACCTGTTTCTGAATTTGTAGCCCATGTCTGGTTCCCCCTTTATTTTTAGCGAATTAACATTAATCGCTGCTTCCTCCGGAGGTGGTGCTTTTTTTATTTTTCAGTTTGAGAAACAGAATCTGACCTATTCCTCGTAAAGTTTATCGATAAGATCCTTGTACTTTCTGTCAATGAATCTCCTTTTAAGCTTGAGTGTGGGCGTCAGCTCTCCTGCTTCCTGTGTCAGTTCTTCAGGCAGCAGTATGAACTTTTTCACTTTTTCAACCTGTCCCAGACTCCTTGTCTTCTCTTCTATGAGGTTTTCGTAAAATTTGAAGATTTCAGGGTTTTTCACGATCTCTTCATTGCTTTTGTATTCTATGCCGTTCTTTTTACAGTAGTCCTCAAGAAGAATAAAGTTCGGTACCACAAGTGCTGATATGAATTTTCTCCCTTCGCCGATTGCGATAAACTGTGAGATGTACATTTCGTTTCCAAGAAGGGACTCGATCTGCTGCGGCGAAATATTTTTGCCGCCTGATGTAATTATCAGTTCCTTTATCCTGTCCGTGATCTTTATATATCCGAGCCGGTCGCCGTCTTTCTCCTCAAAATGGAGTTCCCCCACATCCTGTGTCTTGAACCATCCGTCTTCAGTGAAGACCGCCTTTGTCGCTTCAGGATTTTTGTAATACTCAATCATCGACATTATACCTTTAAGCTGCACTTCTCCCTCGTCTGAAATTCTCGCCTGTGTCATGGGGAGGAGACACCCGCAGTATCCCGATTTCGCGTTGTCCCTGAAGCCCACGCAGACAGGGAAGAATTCGGTAAGGCCGTATCCCATGAAGATGTTGATCCCTATTGCCTGGAAGAAGTCATTTACCTCGGGCGCGAAAGCTGAACCGCCGATATGGTAGACGTTGCAGTTAACTGTTCCGAGTTTTTCCCTTATTTTGCTGAATATTATTTTGTCAGCGATCTTATATTTTAAGCCGTAGCTGTTGTTTCTGTACGCCTCGAGGCCTGTCTTTTTTGCCCATTCAAAGAGCCTGTATTTAAGGCCGCCTGCCTCTTTCATCCCCTCATGTATGGCGCCATAAACCTTGTCCCATATACGGGGCACGCTTGTCATGAAGTGGGGCTTCAGTACTCCCATATATTCAACGAAGTCCATAGGATTGGGGCAGTACCCGATTTTGACGCCGGCAGACATGCATCCGTAAGACCAGAGCCTTTCGAATATGTGTGAAAGCGGGAGTATTGACATTGACAGAAAATGGGGGCCCGCTTCCGGGTATCTCCATGCAGGAAAGATACCGTTCATAAAACTCCTGTTTGTGTGTACAGCGCCCTTGGGGTTTCCCGTGGTGCCTGAAGTATAGATTATGGTAATCATGTCATCAGGGCCGGCGTCATTAACCCTTTTTTCAAACTCCCTGTTGTTGGTCAGCTCTTTCCCTTTTTCAATAAGGCTGTTGAGATAGAAACTCTTTTCACCTGAAATTTTAATGTCGTCATTCATGGCGATAATGAATTTCAGGAACCTGCTGTTCTCGATTATCTGAATTCCCTTATCGTACTGTTCCTGGTCCCCGGTAAAAAGGACCTTTACTTCCGCGTCATTTATTATATATTCTGTTTCCTCTTTTGAGTTTGTGGCATAGATCGGTACTGACACTGTACCTGCTGAAAGAATGGCCATGTCTGAAATTGCCCATTCAGCGCAGTTCCTTGAGAAGACAGAACAGGTGTCCCCCTGATTAATCCCCATATCAATAAGTGATTTTGCCGTTGCCCTGAACCTGTCAGCATATTCTGACCATGAAATATTTTCCCATTCACCCTTTGTATTTTTCTGGGTGAGGATTGTCTTTTCTTTGTATATTTCTGAGTTTTTCAGCATCAGGTAGGCCAGGGTCCGGTTTTCTTTCATATATCTGTCGAAAGCGGATTCCCAGTCTGTGTCGCAGTCTCGCCAGGGCGGCAGCCCCTTTATATTATGCATATTTCCCCCTCCCGATATTCTGTATAATACCTGTTTTTTGTATATCCTGAAGGTATAAAGGGGGAAAAGTCAATATAAAATTTAACCTAAAGTTAAGTTAAACAACTTTAAGTTAAGTTTTATGATAAATTTATAAGAATAATCAGATGTTATCTGGTTAATAATGGGCTTTTTTCTGTAATGCTTTAATATGGGACTTGAATATATTCTGGCGGTTCTACTAAAGAGGCGGAGCGGTTGCCCCGCCTCGTTTTATACTTTCATCCGATTTCGGCCAGGGAGAGATCCTGGTATAAATGAAATAACCTTGCTGTAAACTCATCCCACTGCGCGCAGATTTTTACTGTCTCTTCATCAGGTGTAAACAGGTTCTTATGGGAAAGTATAGATTCCAGTTCTGCGGAGAATTTTTTTATTTTTTCCGCATCCGCCCCTTTCAGGATATCTGAGATAAATTCAGTGAGGGGATACCACGATGAAGCTTTCTGTAAATCCCTGTGCATCTGGGTGAGGAGAACGTTTCGCGGCCCCTCCCACAGCTCATTGATTGCTGAGTCGCGGTAAAGCCTGGGGAGCGAGGAGAAGTCTTCCATGATTCCATGCCCTCCGAAGATCGACATTGCCTTTCTTATTACATCAGTTGAATCCATTGATGCCGTGATTTTCTGAAGCATTATAAGTTCGCGAACAGCGAACCTCTTTCTCTTCGTTTCAGGCGTGTCCTCTGACTGGCCGGTATCTTCAAGTGTTAAGAAATCACGGTAGAGCCTGAATGCCCCGGCTGTTGTCCTTTGTGCGAATTTTTCAATTTCATTTATCTGCCCCATGACCATGGGGAAGTCTCCGATTGTTATGCCGAAGGCCTGCCGCATGGTGGTGTACTGTTTTGCCTCCCTGACGGCCCTTGTCATAAACGCAGCTGCTGACAGTCCGACAGTTAGGCGGGAGTAGGTAAGAACTATGCCTACAACATTGGCCACCCCCCTGTTAAGCGGTCCAACGGGGTAGGCCACGGCGCCGTTGAATGTAAGTTCACCTGTGGTAAGTTCGCTTGTGCCCATCTTCCACTTGATGCGGTCGATGGTGTACCCGTTGCGCATCTCTCTCTCTTTGTCTCCGGGAAGCCATGAGGGCATTACAAAGAGCGCCACATCCTCAGCGCCCCGGGGCTTGGCTGTCACTACCACGTAGTCAGCATGTGTGGCGGAGCAGAAGAATTTGCTGCCGTAGAGCCTCCATGTCCCTCCTTCATTTACCGCTTCAAGAAGGTTTGCCGGAACGTCAGATCCCCCCTGTATTTCCGAAAGATACTGTGCACCGATTGCCACGTCTCCGTTAATCCCCTCCCTGCAGTGTTTAAGGATACTCAGGGTCTCCGGTGTGTCGGCGTACCTTTCAAGAAGCTTGACAAGCCCTTCGGTACAGGTGACGGGGCAGGCAATGCATGCTTCGCCGTTCTGGTATATAAGGAACATCTTTATCAGCTTGACCCATGGAGATTTTTTTACAGTGAAAAGAAGTTCTCCGAAAATTTCTTTTTCCATTATTTCTGTTTCACGGGGCCTGACAATACGGTCTATCCTGTTGTGGTGGCCGTCGTAGTGCATCATGTAAGGCCTCTTCTCCGGCCATGACGCTGCTTCTGCCATGTCGCGCCACCTGTATGATGCTTTAAGGGATACCTCACTTGCTTCCTTTTCAACCTCCTTAGCAGCAGTACCTGTGTAGTGTTTTACCACTTTGCGGATAAAGGGGTCGTCATCGTAGTAGTTAATATCTTTTCTCCATTCAAGATAATCATTGAAACTGTAGGGGTTGTTTCTGTCAGGAAGTGACATTGCCGGACCTCCGGTGATATAATTTTGTATTTATGGTTATATTGGTAACCAGTGGTTACAAAATGTCAATTCCTTTCTTCCGGTGGAGGCCCTGCACCGGGTCCTTTCCGGTTATTGCCGGTAAACGGGCATGTTTTGCTTTCAGTCAGTTCTTTTTTTTAGGGCTCTTTTTTGGCGATTTATTATGAATATTCCGGCTGTTCTGTGTATATTTACTTCAATTGAAATACAGCAATGGAGGTATGTTATGGTTTCAGGAGGTGTTGCTTTACTGTTCCTGCTTATTGCGGTTTTGATAATTGTTTACGCAACAGGCAGGGCAAAGATAAGTGCCTTTGTGGTACTTATCATGGTTGCATTTATTTACGGTCTGTCGATAGGGATGCCCGCCATGAATGTTATAGCGGCGATAAAAGGCGGGTTCGGAGGGACCCTCTCGAGTATCGGTATTGTTATTATTGCGGGTACTATCATGGGGTATATCCTTGAAAAGACCGGTGCCGCTCTCTCAATGACAAAGGCGATCCTTAAACTTGTGGGTAAGGAACAGGCGCCGCTGGCGATGAACATAGCGGGTTATATCACGTCAATCCCCGTGTTCTGTGACTCCGGTTATGTTATCCTCACTCCACTTAACAAGGCCCTGTCGAATGAGACCGGTAAATCTATGGGTATAATGGCTGTCGCGCTTTCAACCGGTCTGTACGCGACCCATACAATGGTGCCGCCTACACCGGGCCCTATTGCTGCGGCCGGTTTTCTGAACGCTGATGTAGGTACGGTCATCGTATTCGGACTCATAGCGTCTATCCCTGCAGCGCTTTCAGGATGGTTCTGGGCGAATTATATAGGGAAGAAGTATGATATCAAGCCTGAGGTGGAGGAGAGCTATTCGCACCTTATAGAAAAGTACGGGAAACTCCCCAGTACTTTCATGTCATTTCTTCCCCTGGCGCTTCCCATAGTCCTTATTCTTCTGAAGTCGATAGCTTCTTTCCCCACACTCCCTTTCGGACCTAAAGAGAGTACGGCCTATATATTCATGAATTTTATAGGTGACCCTGTAACGGCCCTTATGATTGGTGTGCTGTGCAGCCTTTTACTTGTAAAGAAAGGAGAGATGAAGACTGCTGTTGAAACATGGATGAGTCATGGTATCAAGGATGCCGCTATTATCCTTGCAATAACAGGTGCAGGGGGCGCCTTCGGTAAAGTGCTGCAGGGTTCCCCTATGGTTGAGTTCATCAAGGTTAATATGGGAGGCCTTAACCTGGGAATACTGCTTCCCTTTATTATTTCCGCCTCACTCAAGTCGGCCCAGGGGTCTTCAACCGTGGCTATTATCACAACGGCATCGATACTGGCCCCTCTCATGGGGACACTGGGGCTGCATCCTGCCCTTACTGTTGTAGCCATAGGTGCAGGTTCAATGGTAGTTTCGCATGCCAATGACTCCTATTTCTGGGTGGTGTCCCAGTTTTCAAATATGCCTGTTAACACTGCATACAAGATATATACAAGCGCCACCGCCATTGAGGGTACAGTGGCCTTTGTGATCTGCTTTATTATAAGTCTTTTCGTTTAAACGTTTTCTGCTCTCGCCGCCCTCTCGTCCTGCCCGGGAGAGGGCGGCATTAACAGCTTCCCGTATAAAGGACAGCTGTTGAACAATAAAAAGAAACCTTTACAAAGGAGAAATATATTATAAGACAGGATAGTGGATTAAAGGGGGGATTGATGCTTAAAAATTTCAGAATATGGTTTTACAGAAGGCTTGCCCTTAACAGCATGACTGCGGGAAAAACTGAAAAAGCTGAAAAGTGGTACAGGAGACTTGAAAAAATTGAACCCGGTTCTCTCGAGGTGCTTCACAATCTAGCGGTAATATATATAGGCCTGAAAAGATACAGGGAGTCGGAATCCTATCTTGCCAGGGAAATTGAAATTTTCGGCGAGTCTGATATCAGGCTCAGGATCCTGGGAGATCTCTATTACGGCGAGGGGAACATGGAAAAGGCGGGGAAGGCCTACGGCAGGGCCCTGGCTATGTTTCAGAAGGCCGGAGGGGATAAAAACACTGAAAAATTTCTGAAAAAGAGGATAAAAAACTGCGGGGAGAAGAAACTCTTTGCAAAGGCAATGGAGGGGGCAAGGCTCTTTGAGGAGGGGAGCTCCCGCCTTAAAGAGGGGAGGCATTCCGAAGCACTGGACTGCTTCCGCAGGGCAGCGGAGAATGACAGCTCCAGTTATATGGCTTTAAACGCTGCGGGTACTATTCTCCTCAATTCCGAAAAGGATTATAACAGCGCCCGCATATATTTTATGAAGGCCCTTGAACTTGCCGACATACCCCTTGTGAAGAACAATCTTGCCATTGCTGAATGCAGGATGAAAGAGGGAGGAGCGATATGACAGACAGCGGAAATGCGATGTCAGTCCTTGAATCTGTTTTCAGGGCAGGACTGTTAAGGGTTGATCCCCTGTTGATGATGAAACGCCAGCTCAAACTTGAAGATAATGAGCTCACTATAGATACAGGTACCGAGATCCACTACATTGATCTGGGCAAAATAAAAAGGATACTGGTTATAGGCATGGGGAAGGCCTCGGCGAGGATGGCCCTTGGCCTTGAAGAGGTCCTTGGCGACCGTATCCACAGCGGTATTATCGCGGTAAAATACGGGCATACCGAGACCCTTAAAAAGATCAGGCTTATGGAGGCGGGGCACCCCGTGCCTGACCGTGGATCTGCAGACGCTGCGAAGGAGATAATTTCATTTATGGAAGGTGCGGGTGAAGGCGACCTTGTTATAAACCTGGTATCAGGGGGAGGGTCAGCTGTAATGAGCTCACCCTATTCATCTGCCGGGGCAGCGGGTATAACCCTTGAAGACAAGCAGGCGGTTTCAAAACTCCTCCTGTCATGCGGAGCTGAGATACATGAGATCAACTGTATAAGGAAACACCTCTCCAATATCAAGGGGGGAAGGCTGGCTGAGATTATACACCCCGCGCGCTGCCTGAGCCTTATACTTTCAGACGTGGTTGGCGATAACCTGGATGCTATCGCTTCAGGGGCAACTGTGCCTGACCCCACGACATTTGCAGACGCCATGAAAATAGTGGAGAGGTATTCACTGGCGGAAAAAATGCCCGGTGCGGTAATGGATATACTGAAAGCGGGTGCTGAAGGTAAAATCCCCGATACGCCCGGACCGGGAGACCCTGTGTTCAGTTCAACAGTGAATATACTTATAGGGACAAACCATCATTCCCTCCTTGCCGCGGCTGAAGAGGGTGCGAGGCTGGGGTGCAGAACCGAGATCCTTACATCCGTGCTTACAGGCGAGGCAAGGGAAATAGCTCATTTTTTTGCTGCCATAGGGAGGGAGGTATGCGTATGGAGAGAAAGCTGTGACCTTCCTCTCTGCATAATCGCCGGAGGGGAAACAACAGTGACCCTGAAAGGTGAAGGCAAGGGGGGGAGGTGCCAGGAGATGGCCCTGGCCTTTATTGATGATATAAGGAAAACACCGTCACTGGCTGAGAGGGTATACTTCCTGGCTGCCGGAACTGACGGTAACGACGGGCCTACTGACGCGGCAGGCGCCTTCGGCTCTCTTGAGATTTACAGAAAGGGGAAAGAGGCGGGTCTTGACCCGGAAGATTTTATAACGGCAAGTGACTCGTACCACTATTTTGAAAAGACCGGGGGACTTCTCAAGACCGGGCCCACAGGGACCAATGTCTGTGATATAATGCTGCTTCTTGTTGTTTAAAGCGTATCTGTTTTTTCTTTTTTGTTCCGGGATTGTTTCTGATCCCGGTTCGCTTTTATGGTGCGAATCCTGAACCTTTTCCGCTGATTCAGATCGACCGGCAACCGGTAATCCCCAATAAATAAAATATGTTGACTTATTTTTTTTCTAAATAGAATTTTTATTTTAATATAAATATGCCGTTAACATGTTTCTTCCTCCCTTTAACGGCAGAAGAGGCTTTATGACAGCATCAGTTTTCAATTACAGTGAAACATACAAAGTCCGTTCTTACGAAACAGACATGAATGCCTGTGTCACGATACAGAGCATTGTTAACTACCTTCAGAACAGCGGGTTTAATCATGCCCTGGTTCTCCGCAAGGCAGGGGGGCTTTCCCATGATCCACATACAGCTTATTTCCTCACAAGGCAGAGGGTGAAGATGTTCCGTTACCCGAAATGGCAGGAGACCATTACGCTTAACACATGGCTGGAGCCCAGGGTCAGGGAGTACGCTGTGCGTGAGTTTGAACTGCTTGACGAAGAGGGTAATATTATAGGCTGCGCGACCAATTCAGCTGTATTCTACCATCTCGGCGAGAAGAGGGTGATTCCTGCCTGGGAACGGATGGAGAGGGTTGCTGAACCTGAGAGGGGGAGGGCGCTTGATGATCCCTTTGACCCTCTCCCCAGGCCCTCAAAGGCAGAGTTCAGTTCTGAATTCAGGATCAGGATTGCGGATATAGACATGTACCGTCATGTGAATAACATGATGTACGTGGAGTGGGCGATTGAGACCCTTCCCGATCAAGTATGGGAGGATTGTACACTCTTCGATCATGAGATAAACTTCCGTTCAGAGACATCTCCCGGTGATGTTATTGTTGCGGAGGCGGAGGAGGTTGAAGGAGGCGATATGCGCGTGTTCCTTCACAGGCTTACAAGAAGGTCTGACGGTAAGGAGGTCGCTCTTCTGAGGACCTGGTGGGAAAAAGGTAAAAAACAGGAGGGATTATGGAAGAGATGAAAATGAACGGGATCTCCTTTACTGCAGGGAGATGGCCGCTTGAAACCGGGCTTCATACTGTAATATTCATCCACGGCGCGGCAGGATCAAAACATTTCTGGGACGCCCAGGTTGAGGGGCTTGCCGGTGTATGCAACACTGTGGCCATTGACCTCCCCGGGCACGGTGACAGCACGGGTTCCGGGTTTGACAGTATAGGGTCATACGCCGATGCTGTTGAAAATTTTATCCGTGAAATGGAAATCAGATCATTTGTTCCATGCGGGCTCAGTATGGGGGGCGCTATTGCCCTGCAGATGCTGATTTCAGGCGGTGACAACTGCAGCGGGGGGATTATAGTCAATTCAGGCGCCAGGCTTAAGGTCATGCCCGCTATTTTTGAAATGATAGAGAAGAACTATTCAGGTTACGTCTCTATGCTCCCGGTTATGGGCGCGTCGCCTAAAACAGATAAGGGCATGCTTGCAGGCATTATCTCTGACGCGGAGAAGAGCAGCCCCGCTGTTTCAGCTGGTGACTTTACCGCGTGCAATACATTTAATGCCACTGAGAGTTTAGGCGGGATAAATGTACCGCTCCTTGTGCTTACAGCTGAAGAGGACAAGCTGGCACCTTTGAAGCTTGGCAAATTTATACATGAAAATGTACCCGGTTCAAAATATGTTAATATAACTGACGCGGGGCACTTTTCCCCGGTGGAGAAACCTGAACCGGTTAATGATGCCATGAAGAATTTTATAAAAGGGGTGCCGCAACCCTGAGAACCTGATATATTAACATAAAGAAAGTCTGACTTCAGGAGGGTGTATGAAATCCGGCAGAATAGCTGTTGCTGTGATAATACTTTTGTTAACTGTATCATTATATGCCTGGATGGAAGGCAGCAGGTGCCTGGGGCTGTGGAGTGACGGGTACTGGTATCCTGCGACAGTTGTAAAAGCTGAAGCGGGTGTATATTTTGTGGCCTTTGATGATGGTGACAGCGCTTCAGTTGATGAGTCAGGCATCCGGGCCATAGACTGGAGGATCGGGACTTATATTCAGTGCAACTGGAAGCGAAAGGGGGCCTATTATCCGGGTAGAATAACAGCTATGATCGGTGAATCAATACATGTCAGTTATGATGACGGGGATGAGGAGGATACATCGATAGGAATGTGCCGTTCCAGGCCCTGATTTTAAGTTAAGACAGCATTTATCCCCAGACAGGAGCTATCCGATCACTTCTATTGGACTCATGATTTTAAAAAAAGATTGGGGGAAAAAATATTGAAACACCTGAATTGTTACGAACATGTTAAATTTTTCTGCATTGATATTGATTCTCAGGAAATTCTTAATAATAGTAAGTAATCGCAAAGTTCTTTCTTGACAAAGAATGCACCCTGTGGGAATTGTGAATAATTAAAGCCGGACGGAATTTCCAAAATCGTATTTCCACTCTGATTCCCGCGATTATGTCGGGGGAGCGGATTGTCATATAATCATAAAATCCTCTCCAGGGCTTATCTGTCCGTTAAATAAAATAAATAAAAAATATAAAATTCAGCTGTTGAAATATAGCTATTGTTTCAGGAGGAGAGAGTATGAATATATTAGCAGGACTTGGCCATGGCTGGCATAATGTCCATGATGCCAATGGTTTAATGATTACTGTCATAGGGATGTTACTGGTTTTTTCTTCACTGCTTGTTATAAGCCTGATGATCCGGTGGACCCCTTATTTTCTTAAAGTAGTTGCCAGGTATTTTCCCGAAGAGGACCTTGCTTTAAATGGTAATGTTAAGAGTGTTTCAGAGACAGAAGTTGTAGCGGCAATAAGTGCGGCAATCTGTTATTCAATGCAGTCAACAGAACAACAATAGTGGTATAGAATATGGAATTTTTTTTTGAATTTATAAGAACTACCGGTTTTTACCTGCTTACTCCGGGTAACGTGATTATGATAATTATAGGGGCGGTCTTTATATCCCTTGCTATAATAAAGCATTTTGAGCCTCTTCTGCTTCTTCCCATAGGGTTTGGCATGATAGTGGGGAACATACCTTCTATAGCCAGCATGCCTCTCAGTGTTTATGATGCGGGAAGTGTAATGAACTACATATATTTCGGGGTTACGCAGGGTATATTCCCTCCCCTGATTTTCCTGGGCATAGGAGCTATGACAGATTTTTCAACTATGCTTTCAAATCCTAAACTTGTACTGCTCGGGGCAGCGGCACAGGTGGGTATATTCCTTACACTTATCGGTGCGTTATATATAGGTTTTACTCCGCAGGAGGCGGGTTCTATAGGTATTATAGGAGGGGCTGACGGCCCTACGGCTATTTTCCTCACTGCCAAGCTGGCGCCCCATCTCCTGGGAGCTATCGCTATTGCCGCGTATTCGTATATGGCCCTTGTTCCTGTTATACAGCCGCCGATTATGTATCTCCTTACATCTAAAAAGGAGAGGCTTATCAGGATGGCTCCTCCGCGCGTCGTTTCAAAGCGTGAAAAGATTATTTTTCCGATTCTTGCCTTTCTCATCTCCGGCCTTATAGTACCGGGGTGCCTTTCTCTTGTGGGGATGTTGTTTTTCGGAAACCTTTTAAAAGAGAGTTTTGTTACTGAGCGTCTTGCACAGACCGCACGTACAGCTCTTATAGATATAGTTACTATTCTGCTCGGTCTGACTGTGGGTGCAAGCACTCAGGCCCAGACCTTTCTTACAAAGCAGTCTATTCTTATTTTTGTTCTTGGCGCGACATCTTTTGCAATAGCAACTGCAGGAGGGATACTCTTCGCTAAATTTATGAACCTTTTTCTGAAGGAGAAGATAAATCCGCTCGTCGGTGCTGCCGGTGTATCCGCGGTTCCCGATTCTGCAAGGGTCGTACAGATTATCGGGCAGAAGGAGGATCCGCATAATCATCTTCTTATGCACGCAATGGCTCCCAATGTGGCGGGAGTTATAGGTTCTGCTATAGCAGCCGGTTTTCTATGGTCTCTTTTTGTCAAGTAGGTCAGATGCGTTAAAGCGGTTTTATAATAATAAAAATTTATAGTGGTGAAAATAAATGAGTAAGAAAAGAATAAAATTTATGTGTACTGCATTCAGGGACGGTTTTCAGTCTGTTTACGGTTCAAGGGTGCTGTCAAAGGATTATCTTCCGGTTGTTGAGGCAGCCAGGGATGCGGGTATATCGTATTTTGAATCAGGGGGAGGGGCAAGTTTCCAGTCTCTCTTTTTCTACTGCCAGGAGAACGCTTTTGATGTTATGGATGCTTTTAGAAAAGCGGCAGGGCCTGATGCCAATCTTCAGACTTTAGCCAGGGGAGTTAATGTTGTTGGCCTGGATTCCCAGCCCGCGGACATTATCGCCCTTCACGCGAAACTTTTCAAAAAACATGGTGTGACAACTATCAGGAACTTCGACGCCCTGAATGATGTTAACAACCTTATATTCAGCGGTAAATCGATTGTTGATGCGGGCCTTAAACACCAGGTGAGCGTTACCATGATGGAACTCCCTCCCGGTTGTTCCGGCGCGCATGATCCGGCGTTCTATATGAAGACACTTAAGGACATACTTGATGCGGGGATACCGTACGACTCGGTATGTTTTAAGGACGCTTCAGGTACGTCCACTCCCTCAAAGGTCTACGAGACAATCAAAGAGGCGAGAAAAATGCTCCCGGAGGGGACAATTATAAATTTCCATACACATGAAACAGCGGGTATTGGTGTAACCTGTTACAAGGCTGCTATCGAAGCCGGCGTTGATTTTATAGACCTGTCGCTTTCACCAGTGTCCGGCGGTACATGCCAGCCTGATGCTCTTACTATGTGGCACGCGCTTCGCGGAAGTGATTATGATCTCGATGTTGATATAGAGAAACTTATGGGCGTGGAGGAGTTTTTTCAGGACAGCATGAAGGAATACTTTCTCCCTCCTGAAGCTGTACGTGTTGAGCCCCTTATGCCCTGGAGTCCTATGCCCGGAGGAGCTCTTACAGCGAATACGCAGATGCTTCGTGACAATAACATGATGCATAAATATAACGAAATAATCAAGGCCATGGAGGAGGTAGTGCGCCGCGGAGGTTTCGGTACTTCTGTTACTCCTGTATCGCAGTTTTACTTTCAGCAGGCCTTCAATAATGTTATGAGAGGTCCGTGGGAACAGATTGCTGACGGGTATGGCAAGATGGTACTGGGGTATTACGGGAAGACCCCGGTTGAACCTGATCCTGAAATTGTTAAAATATCGGGTGAGAAACTCGGTCTTGCTCCTGCTGATAATATCCCTATTGAGATAGACAATGCCAATCCGAATAAAGGTACAGCGCCGGCGCGAAAGGCGCTTCAGGATGCCGGCCTTCCTGAAACTGATGAGAATGTTTTTATCGCAGCAACATGTAAAGAGAAGGGTATTGCGTTCCTTCTCGGTAAGGGGCAGCTCGGTATAAGAAAAGTGGAAAAAGAGGAGCCAAAATCGATAAGAGTTGGTGCTTCCGGCGGATCTTATTCGGTGACTGTAAACGGTAAAAATTATACTGTTACCCTTGATCACGGCAAGACAATCGTTAACGGAAAAGTCTACAGTACCAGCATAAAGGCTACAGACCAGGTTAACGATCCGGTACAGATGGCTTCTGGTACCCCGGACGGAACAGAGATTAAGGCACCTCTTCCGGGTAAGGTTTTCAAAATTATTTCAGATATAGGTGACCATGTGGAGACAGGTGAGACTATACTTATTCTCGAGTCTATGAAGATGGAGACAAGGATAAACTCTACTGTTTCCGGAACAGTTTCCGAGCTCCTTGTTTCTGAAGGAGACCAGGTATCAACAAATGATGTCATGGTACTGGTAAGCTGATTGAACGAATTGTATCAGGATATAAAAAACCCGGTATTTGAATACCGGGTTTTTTCTTTTATTTCTCTATCTCATCATCATCTTCTTCTTCGATATATTCGTCCTGCCCTTCATCCTGTTCGTCTTCATCGTAACCTTCGTCATTCCCTTCATCTTCTCCGCTTTGCTCATCCAGTACATTGCTGAGTCTTGTCAGCGCTTTCTGTACCTCCGGATCTGCTGCATACCGGGTTATTTTCTCTACGAGGACACCTGGCTGGCTGTCGCTGCCTGAAATTTTTTTCTCAAAGTCTTCCATCTCCTTTTCAAACCCGCTGGTGTCAAAGGGGAGTTCGTCATCGTCGGTTTTACTGAGACCGTATTTTTTGTCCATCGCCTTGATCTCAGGAGTAAGTTTTTCCATTTTGCCCGCGTACGTGTTGATTGCTGCGGCAAGCTGTTTTGCGCTTTTGACCTTGAGCAGGTCGTTGTAGTACTCTGTTGAATGTTTTATTATTTTACTGGTTAATGCTTTGAAATCCGCAGGCATCTTTGGTTTTGCGAAACTGAAAGATACTGATAACATAAGAATTAATACAAAAGAAATTAATCTTTTCATTTTAGCACCTCGCTTTATTGGCAGAGGGATTATTATTTTATTCTTTCATTATAGTCAAGCTTTTTAGATCTATTAAGGAGCGGTAAATGAATTTTTTTATCAGTCAGGCAGGTAAATACAATCTCGCTGAATTTTTCTGATATGGATGAATGGAGGGATAAAATAAAATACCTTGACAGGAACCGTGGGAATTAGCACTATCATTTTAATGAAAAGAACAAAATCCATCCTCGTGATTATAGATGCAGCGGCGGCAAAGGCGGTCGTATGCGGCTGTATTCTCCGGGGGGCGGGTTTTTAAGAATAGAATTAACAGTAATATGAAAACCGAAGCCCGCCGGAAAGAGCGGGCTTTTTTATTCCCTTTTGCATTAAAAATTAAGTTTAACAATAAAAGGAGCATACAATGAAAAGAGTAATTTCAGCAGTCAAAACAGTACCAGTCGCAGCAGCAGCCGGAAATCAGATAATAACAAGGGCCGGTTTCAGACCGGGAAGCCGGAGGCGCCGGTATGATTGAAAAGTATTCCCCCAGGTATTCCGATTCCTCCCTTAATATGAAGTCATCCGTAATCCGTGAGCTTCTTAAATTCACGGAAAAGCCGGGGATGATAAGTTTTGCAGGCGGCCTTCCCGGCCCTGAAGCTTTCCCTGTTGAGGAAATTAAATCAATACTAAACAGTGTAATTGAAAAGTACGGTTCAGCCCCCCTGCAGTACGGGACAACAGAAGGGCTTTTCCCCCTCCGCGAAGAGATAAGCCGGTTAATGTATGATGTCTATGAGACAGAGGTCTCACCTGACAGTATTATTGTGACAAGCGGTTCACAGCAGGCGCTTTATCTGTTATGCAAAGTTCTTCTGAACCGCGGGGACGCTGTCATTACCGAAAACCCCACATACACCGGTGCGTTGAGTACATTTAATTCCTTTATGGCGGATATCTATTGCGCGGATATTGATGAACGCGGCATGACACCGGAGAGCCTTATAGCGGTCATTGAAGAACTCAGGAGCAGGGGGATTAAGCCTGCCTTTATCTATACAATGCCCGCTGTACACAATCCTGCCGGGGTGTCAATGGATGCTGAAAGGAAATGGGACATTTACAGGATCGCTTTGAAATACGATCTTCTTATTGTTGAGGATGACCCTTACGGTATGATTAATTATGACGGCGAGCCTGTAATACCGGTCAAGTATTTCGATTCAGGCGATCGCGTGGTATACCTCGGTTCCTTCTCCAAGATTCTTTCACCGGGGCTCCGTACAGGATGGATGGCTGCGGGAAGTGATATTATAAGGCGGTGTTCAATTGCCAAGCAGGGGGAGGACCTCTGTTCCGGCACTCTTTCACAGTATGCGATATACAGTTTTCTTTCTGAAAATCTGCTCCCTGATCGGATAAACCGGATAAGGGAGATATACAGGTGCAAACGGGACCTTATGGCTGATTCGATAGATGCGGCTGTTCCGGGCGCGGAGTATCTTAAACCTGAAGGGGGTCTTTTCCTCTGGGTCAGGCTACCTTCGCAGGTTGACGCGGAGGCAATGCTTCCTAAGGCCCTTGAGCGGCAGGTCGCCTATGTCGCGGGAAACGCTTTCTATCCCCACGGAGGAGGAAGGAATGAATTAAGGCTCAACTTTACCTATGCGTCAAAAGACGACATCACCGAAGGCATAAGGCGCCTCGGGGAGGTCGTCACTGAAGAGATAACTATGTGGAGCTGAGAGCTTTTCTGTTTAATGTGTTATCGGTAATCCGCTGCTGCAGGCCGGCAGCGGATTTGAATTCCCTTTGTAGAGCAAAACAACTATTAATTATTTAATGCGTTAAAATTCGATAGGAACTCCCGGTGTTTTTAAGTATCTTTAAGGTAAAACATCAATTCAGGAGTATACGTATGAAAAGTTTAAGGCTCAAAGTGATTATGCTGACTCTTGGTATCGGTATCGGAGTCCTTGTGCTTTCTATTTCTATAAGTATATATGCGATTAATAAAAACAGCGGGCATCTGCTGGAGCTTAATAGCGATATTATCTTCACGGATTATGATAAGAATATAAAAAACCAGGTGGAGAATATTGTCTCTCTTGTAGATTCCATTAGGAAGTATCAGCTGGCAAATAATCTTTCTGATGAACAGGGGAAAAAACTCGCAAGAGAATTTATCCGTAGTATCAGGTATGACGGCACGAATTATTTCTGGATCGATGATTTTGAAGGGATTAACATCCTCCTCCCCCCCAGCCCCGCAGGAGAAGGTAAGTCGAGGATTAATCTCAAGGATGTCAAAGGGAAAGAGATGATAAAAGAGCTTATAGCAAAGGGTAGAGAGCCTCAGGGGGGATATACGGATTACTGGTTCCCAAGACCGGGTGAAAAAGAGGCCAGCAGGAAGAGAGGATACACGAAGTCATTTGATCCTTATAAATGGATAATCGGTACCGGCAATTATGTTGACGACATGGACAAGCTGGTTCATCAGCAGGCAAGCAATAATGAGAAGTATATCAGGACACTGCTGATGGTGGTTGTCGCCGTGGGCGGTGTTATTTCAATTGTTATTCTGGTAGTGGCGTTATTTTTCGGAAAATCGCTTGCCCTGCCTGTAATTGAATCAGCAGGGGTGGCAAATAAACTGGCGGATGGTGATTTAACGGGGAGAATAGATGTAAAGTATGAGAAAAGGAATGATGAAGTCGGTACTCTTGTCAGGAGCATTAATGCGGCTAATGAGAACCTTGAAAGAATGATCTCCTCCATAGTCGATTCTATGCAGAGCCTTTATGGTGCCACAGAACAGATAAACCAGGGGAATCAGAACCTTTCACAACGCACAACAGAACAGGCCTCGTCACTTGAGGAGATTGCCTCTACTATCGAAGAGACCACCGCCACTATTTCACAGAATACCGAAAACGCGAGACATGCCAACACTACGTCCATTGCGTCTTCTGAATTCGCTGAAAAGGGCGGCGAGCTTGTAAATTCAGCTGTAGCAACAATTAATGAAATAAGTGAATCGAGTAAGAAAATTGGAGAAATTATCTCTGTCATAAACGAAATTGCATTTCAGACAAACCTTCTTGCGCTCAATGCCGCAGTTGAAGCTGCCAGGGCCGGTGAGCAGGGGAAGGGCTTTGCCGTTGTCGCCGGGGAGGTGAGAAACCTGGCCCAGAGATCAGGCGGTGCTGCAAAGGAGATTGGTGCCCTTATAAGGGAGTCTGTGGAGAAAATAGAAAAGGGGACGGAGGAGGCCAATAACAGCGGTGAGGCGATAAATGAGATTATTAAATCTGTGAGGAATGTTAATCAGCTTATTTCAGAGATTACAGCGGCAAGTGACGAGCAGAAATCAGGCATAGATCAGATAAACACCGCTGTTATGGAACTGGATAACATGACACAGCAGAACGCTGCCCTTGTTGAGGAGACAGCGTCCGCCAGTGAAGAAATGGCTTCCCAGGCCCAGAACCTGATGGCCCAGGTGAAGATGTTTAAAATAAGCAGTGATGTTGAATCATGAAGTTCTGATAATGGTATCGGCATTTGAATTTAATTTTTTATCCGGACGGAATGATTAATGTATCAGAATACTGCATTAAAAAAAATTATTCAGATTATACTGTTCCTTATAATGGTGATAAACCATGCATATGCTTCTGAGAAAAAGAATGTGCTGATACTGAATTCTTATCACCAGGGCTACAGGTGGACAGATGATGAGATGCGAGGTATACTCAGCGGCCTGTTTCCTGTTAATGAAAGTATAAAGATTTACATTGAATATATGGGGACAAAGTGGACTTTCAGCAACGATTATTTCAGACACCTTTCTGTTCTATATAAAAAGAAGTTCCGTGATACCGGATTTGATGTAATTATATCCACGGATGATGATGCCTTCAATTTTCTTAAACAGTACCGTAATGAGGTTTTCGGCACTGTTCCTGTTGTGTTCTGCGGCCTTAACTGGCTGGAGCCGGGGAGGCTGGGGAACATGAAAAATGTAACAGGCGTAAACGAAGCTACTGATATTTCGCTGAATATATATCTTATGCTTAAACTCCATCCGGAAGTGGAAAAAATTTTCATAATTATTGATTCAACGACAACCGGTAAAGCGGTTTATAAAAAGCTCAATGAAATTATCCCCTATCTGCATGAGAGGGTAGGGGTTATCCCTCTGTATGATATAAAAAAGGAAGAACTGATTAAAAGACTTGCAGGACTCGGGAAGGAAAGCCTGGTTCTTCTTGCGTTATTTAACAGGGACAGTGGCGGGGAATTCTTTGAGTATAATGAGTATTGCAGAATGATATCTGATAACAGCAGTGTTCCTGTATACGGCCTGTGGGATTTTACTCTTGGTTACGGCATCGTGGGCGGAAACATGGCAAGCGGTTATTCACAGGGATTTAAGGCCGGTAATATTGCTATCAGGCTCCTCAAGGGGGAGAACGCGGATTCAATACCGGTTGTGATGGAGAGCCCGAATAAGTATATGTTTGATTTTATACAGATGAAGAGGTTCGGTATAGATAGAAATGAACTTCCGGCAGAGAGTATTGTTATCAATGAGCCCTCTTCGTTTTATTCAGTCAACAAACGCATATTTCAGGTCATTCTTGCTGTAACATCAGCCCTTGCGGTTTTTTCGGTGATTCTTGTTTTAAATATCAGGAGGAGGTATTCTGCGGAGAAAAGGCTGAGTGAAAGTGTCGAAAAGTACAGCACTCTTGTTAATAATCTGAATGTAGGCGTGTTCAGAAGCAGTGTTGAGCCGGACGGTCATTTTATACAGGTGAATCCGGCAATGTTGAAAATATTCGGTTACGGGCCGGAAGAGAATTTTCTTAATTTTCCTGTAAAAGATTTATACAGTGACACTGCTGACAGAGAAAGGTTTCTTAATGAAATAAAGAGCTCCAAAACTGTCAGGAATTGTGATTTTTTAATGAAGAAAAAAGACGGAACATTTATTTCAGTATCGATTACCGGGAGTGCTGCTTTCAATGATATTGACGGAAGGTTGAAATGGATTGACGGGATACTTGAAGATGTGACCGAAAAGAAAAAAATGGAACAGGAACACCGGCATGCCCAGAAGATGGAGGCCATAGGTACACTGGCAAGCGGTGTAGCTCATGATTTTAACAATGCTCTTGGCGGGCTGGTCGGGATAATCAGCATACTGGACAATAAACTGCGTTCAGGTTTACCGATACCACATGAAAAACTGATTGAATATATTAATATCATGAGGGAGTCGGGTGAAAAGGGAGTTGCAATGGTCCACAGACTCCTGGCCATTGCCAGGAAGAAAGATGCTGAATATTCACCTGTTGATCTTAATGCAGTTGTAAAAAGGGTAGTTGAACTGCTTGTTGGTGCAGTTGATAAGACAATAACGGTAAATCCCGTTTATTACGGCAAAAATGCTACAATTTTTGCAGATGCGTCACAGGTTGAGCAGGTACTTCTTAATCTCTGTATTAATGCAGGACATGCCATGACCATTATGAAAAGCAGCTGTAACGAATGGGGAGGCACCCTTGCGATTATTGTGAACAGAATACAGGGGGATAAATATCTATTTCCTGAACTTTCCGGGTCTTCAGAAAAGGAATTCTGGTGTATATCCGTAACTGATACAGGGGTCGGAATGCAGGAGGATGTGAGATGCAGAATTTTTGAGCCTTTTTTTACTACAAAGGGTGAAGGTTTTGGTACCGGGCTCGGACTTTCAATGGTAAAAAAAATAGTCACTGAACACAATGGTTTTATTGATGTATACTCTGAACCGGGCACAGGTACGACGTTTAAAGTATATCTTCCGGTATCACATGAAGAACCTGATCATGTAGAGATTCCTGAAGTGAATGTGTTTCCAATGGGGGAAGGGCTGATTCTTGTTGTTGATGATGAACCTGTTATGCTGAAGGTGGCATGTGAGATATTAAGAGAATGCGGATATGAAACTGTAACTGCTGAAAACGGCAGTGACGCTGTCAAAATTTTCAGTGAAAGGCACAGGGAGATTGCCGTAGTTGTTATGGATATGGCTATGCCTGTAATGTCAGGGATAACAGCATACAGGGAAATGCGGAATATAGATCCTTCAGTTAAAGTTCTTATAACCTCAGGGTTCAGACAGGATGTTCGGGTGCGGGATGTACTGGGGATGGGAGCGGACGGATTTATTGAAAAACCTTATACCCTTGAAAAAATTGCATACGCATTGAAAGATGTCATTGAAAAAGACAAGTAGCTGTCAGCGGAAAGGGAGTTTTAAAAATGCCTTTCCGCTTTATGACAGCTCCGTTTCAATTCCTCAACTCCCCAAACCATTGAAGCCTGAACCCCTTTCCTGTAACTACGGAATTGTCAAATACCCTGACAATTCCGTTATCAGGAATATTGATCCTCGCCTCGCTGTTGGCGATGATGTCTTTTTCAATATCTATTCCCGGGGCAACGCTTACCAGTTCAATCCCCTTTGAGGTGAGTCTGAACACGGCGGGATGCGTAACATAATAGACCTCCTTACCTGCCTTTATCGCTTCACTGGCTGAGAAGGTTATCTCATCAACCTGTTTTACGAACTTCGCTATTCCCGGCTTGATAAGGTTAAGCCTGCCGTTTTTAACTGATACTTCGCATTTTGCCATGAAGCTTCCCACGAATATGATCTTTTTCGCGCAGGTGACAAGATTGATGAATCCCCCGGGGCCGATATAATTCCTGGCGCCTTCACCCTTTTTTGATACATTGACATTACCCTTCTCATCAACCTGCAGGGTGCCGAGAATCGTTATATCGAGATTTTTTTCCACAAGGTGAAACATCTCCGCCGAGCTCATCAGTTTTTTCGGATTAAAGGAGAGGCCGAAGAAGAACCCCGGGGCAGGGGTGCCTCCGTATATTCCAGTCTCAAGCATGAAGGTCAGCTTTTCACCTATTCCGGCCTTCATGATCTGTCTGCTGACCTCCTGGGGCATTCCGTACCCTATTACGCAGTGTGCCTCTGGATGGGATATATCTGAAAAGATTTTTGCAGCCTGTCTTGAAAGCATGTAGTCTATCTCTTTCCTTTCAGGATCAGCCTTGAGCACGTTGTTCAGGGCCCTGATTTTTGCCCGCGCCTTTTCAATATTTCCACCCCTGCCCGGTATCAGCTCCCTCCAGGGCTTTCTCTGTTCAACAGTTCCGGTAATATCGTTAGTGGGGTTGACAACAATTGCGTCCACGTGTCCGGCCTTGATGTAAATTGCTGATTCATCCCTGGGTATTATCTTCGCTACGGTTACAATGGAGACACCACCGTTTCTTTTGGCTGCCAGTACGGCCTCTTTGGCCTCGGAATATATTACCGCTTCCTTAACGTATATGTTGCCCTCTATATCTGCTGAAGGGGCAATTACAACCGCTGCCGTAACATCAGGTATCCTGTACTTCAGTTTATCACCTTCTACGGAAACAAGCTGTTCACCTTTACCGGCAGTTACCTGTGACCCGGAACCAATACGCGGATCTATGAACGTACCCACTCCTACATCAGAGAGGATGTGATCTTTCCCGTTTCCCTGCGCTTCTGCAAGATGGGCTATAATTCCCTGGGGGAGCACTCCGAGAATACATTCATCTTTTTCAGCAAGGGCAAGCTGCGCGCGGGCAGTCTCAAGGTGCCCTGAAATGAAAAACGTGTTAAGCCCCTTAAGGCCGACGTCTTCAACGCTGCCGGGTATAATGCCGCGGGCACCGGCCCCTCCTGCTGTAATTACAGTGAGGTTTTCGGGCGACCCGGTATCTTTATACCTCTGCCCCAGGGCACTCCAGAGAATGGCTGGCCTTGCGGAAACTGTCATCCCCATACCCATAAGGCAGGCATTGTCAGGGATAAGAGCAACGGCTTCTGCCGCGCTCTTGAATTTTTGGTTTTCCGTATCAGGGCGGTAGTGATAATTGAAATTGCTGATTTTTCTCTTCCATTTTAGAAGTTTTAAGGCAGCTGATATAGTTCTTATGGTTTCATCTATAAACATGGTTATCTCCCCCTTTTTAATTCAGACGCTGAACCTGTATTCCCCTTTTTTAAGCACAGGCTTTCCCCTGCCATTAATGGCGTTGAAAAGGATGCGCCCTCTCTCGCCGGATTCGTATCCGATAACTGTAATTTCATCCCCGGGAATTACAGGTGTTGCGAAACGCATTGAAATCCCCCGCATCCTTGTCATGTCCCCGCTTAAAACTTCATCAAGGAGACAGTTGGATGCCATGGCTGCAACGCATACTCCATGCATTATCGTTCCAGGGAGTCCCGCCAGTTTTGCCAGGAAAGGGCTTGTGTGGATAAAGTTTGTGTCACCTGATACTTCCGCATACCTGAGAGGCTGTTCTTTTATGGTCTTTATTGTTTTTCTGAAAATTTCGCGGTTTTCTGTTTCAGATGATTTGCCGCGGTGACCTGATCTCCCTTTACCGCGGATAATAAAGCAGGTGTTCGCCTCTGCCAGTATCTGCTGATCAACTTTTGCAACTGTCTTCAGGTTGATCATCTCCCCTGCCGGTGAGTCGGTAATGCCATCAATACTCATTTCAACATCTATCGTATCACCTTCGTGGAACTGTCCGTGCCATTCAATTGTCTGCTGCCCGTGCACCAGTCTGAGCAGATTGAGTCTGAGTTCCCTGTTTACGAGAAAATATCTGAACATGGGGTATAGCAGGCGCGACAGGTAAAACGGCGGCGCAGCACGTGTGCTGTCTGTATATCTTAACGGATTGTCAAGTGTCGCCTCGATGTAGGAATTGATATCCTCCCTTGTGATAGGGCCGATTCTTCTGGATATACTGTGGCCAATCATGCCGCGGTTTATTGTTTTAGCGCGAAGATTCCTGAGCATGGCGATAAGTAACGGTATGTTCCTTATAAACATTACATCCTCCTTCACCTGTTAGTGATGAAATGAAAATAACATGTGAAGGGTGTTTGTTTCGTACTGAATCATGATTCTGAATGAAACGAATCATTATAGAATCATGATTATGGAGAGGTTAATGCAATTAACGAATTATCTAAACCTCGTCATCGCGAACGAACGTCAGTGGGTGAGGCAACATTTTTTAAGGCCGATAATATATTTTTACAATAAAACAGTTATAACCTGAAAAGATTGCCACGTCGCTATCGCTCCTCGCAATGACAAAAAGTACTATTTCAATCGTTAACCGCTATAATTCAATGCAGACTGAAGAAGAAATTCTGATTAAAAATTTCAGGCCTGCTTTCTGCTTTTTTCACGGAACTGCGCGGGTGTCATTCCGTGGAATTTGAAAAAAGCGTTATAAAACGAAGTTACCGTGTTGAAACCCACTGCGTATGAGACGCTGAGTACTGAACGTTTACTCTCTTCAAGCAGGTAATTCTCTGATTCGCGGATTCTGTACTCATTTATGTATGTGTTGAAGTTTTTATTTAACCTTTCATTGAGGATCTGCGAGAGCTGGTACGGCGTAATGTCCAGTTCATCAGCGAGCCTTCCGAGAGATATCTCCTCGTCGCAGAAAAGTTTCTCCTCCTCCATCAGGGATGTAAGTTTTATAAGCACCGCGTCAACATCAATCTTTTCAATCCTGGAATTGGAATATCTCATTCTTTTTGCTTCAACCTTTATGGCGCAGATATAGTCCGGGTATCGCCACTTGAGAACAAGTATGAGGTATATCTCCACTGCCATTATCATTGAAATTGTTTTAAGTATTGCAAGGTAATAGCTCCCCGGCGGGAGCACCAGTTTTACAAGGAGAAACCCTGTTATATAGATGATAATCATGGAGTAGTTGAATGTAACTATAATGATCGAATAGAATGTTGTGTTCCTCTCAACAAGCATTTTTTTCCTGTATATCCTGTAGGCATCTCTTCCCACTACAAAGGCATAGGCGCATATAATGGCCACTATGGAGAGTACAATGTAAGGGTACTGGGGAAATACTACTGATTGTCCCCTGAGGCCCACGAATGTCTGGAGAAGCTCAAGTTTCTCCTCCCCGCTTTTAATATAAAAAGGGGCAATTAGTATAAGTATTATTATAACCGGTATAAAATGACAGAGAAGGGATTTCCTGAACCGGAAGTTGTCCCTTGTCAGTATCAGATAGTAAAAGTAGAGAAAAGGTGCAGACAGGTAGAGGAAAGGTACATGCACAAGGGCAAGATGAGGGTGTGTGAAAAGAAACCCGGATATCATGAACCCGTGGTAAATCTGCCAGATCCCGAGTGAACATAAAAAGCCGAAGATAAGAAAATGAGCGTCAGTCCTGTTCTTTTCAACAAGATGAGCGGAGGCGACAACAAGGGATAGGCATCCTCCGAAAAATGTTATAAATTTTATTGTCTCTGTAAACATTTTTTCAACGGTTTTTAGCGGTTTGCTTCATTATTAATTTAAGTTATTATGAAAAAAAAGCAATCATATCTTTAGCGGATAACCGGGAATGTTTTCCATAATCATGATTCTGTAATAAATGACTAAAAGACCGGTATCAGTTTCTCCTTACTAATTATTTTTTTCCAAAAAACCACAGGTATAATGTGCCTCAACTGAAGTTGATGAAGTGACAATGTCCTTTGTCTGTACAGAAATTTTAAGCAAAAGGGGAGGTCGTTGTTATTTATTACCCCTGGGAAGAGATTTATTTTTATCTGCTGCGGATTATTAGAGCCTAAAATGCAGCGTTATGTAAATAATCCCGGCACGAACAGTCTTGTCATTTAAAAATAAGGTTTTTTAATTGATTATTAAAACTAATGATCTAGTATACACCGTTCGGTAAATATTTATTCCATCATCTTAAAAAAAATAAAGGAGCATCAATGTGATACTTTCTGGAAGAAACAGGGGTAAAGGTTTACTTCTGTTAATTATTATTGCTTTGTTTTTCTCTTCTCCATTATTTGCTGTTGATCAGGCAAAGGCCGCTGCAAACGCGGAGTTTTATACTTTATGGACTCTTATCCCTCCTGTGCTTGCCATAGCGCTTGCGTTCATAACTAAAAATGTAATTCTTTCTCTTTTTATCGGGGTCTTTTCCGGCACGTTCATGCTGGAACTTCAGGGGAATGGCATTTTCTCATCTCTTTTTTTTGGGTTCCTCAATATTATAGGGAAAATTCTCGGTTCACTTGCTGACCCGTGGAACGCGGGGATTATTCTTCAGTGCCTTACAATAGGGGGCCTTGTTGCGCTCATCTCCAAGATGGGAGGGGCAAAGGCTATTGCCGAGGCTCTGGCAAAGAGGGCTAAATCAACTGTCAGTGCCCAGCTTATAACCTGGATTCTCGGTATATTTATATTTTTTGATGATTATGCCAATTCATTGATCGTGGGCCCCATCATGAGGCCTGTGACTGACAGGCTCAGAATATCAAGGGAGAAACTGGCTTTCATCATTGACGCAACAGCTGCACCAATTGCCGGCATTGCCCTTGTCTCTACATGGATAGGTTATGAAGTGGGCCTCATCAAGGATGCTTATAATACAATAGGCGTTGATGCAAATGCATATGGCATATTTGTTCAGACTATACCTTTCAGGTTTTACAATATTCTGATTCTTGCATTTATATTTTTCTCTGCTGTAATGAAGAAAGATTTTGGTTCAATGCTTAAGGCTCAGGTCAGAGCCGCTAAAACGGGCAAGATCCTTGCTGATCATGCCAGGCCGATGATTTCAGCTGAATCAACAGGCCTTGAGCCGGATGAAAAAACTGTCCTTAATGTATGGAACGCGATAATTCCCATACTAACCCTTATATTCGGTGCCTTTGCCGGATTCTATTATAACGGTTATGTTTCAATTATGGGAGGGGATAACGCCGCTCTTAAAGAACTGCTGAATTCTTCACCTTCATCATTCGTGGCCATAAGGGAGGCCTTTGGCGCATCCGATGCCTCTGTGGTAATATTTCAGGCTGCCCTGCTTGCGTGCATTGTGGCAATGGCAATGGCGCTGGTAAAAAGAATAATGACGATCGAAGAGACCCTGAACGTATGGCTGCAGGGTGTGAAATCACTTGTTATTACCGGTGTAATCCTGCTGCTTGCATGGTCCCTGTCCGGTGTCATAAAGGAACTCGGAACAGCGACTTATCTGGTTAAGGTGCTGCAGGGGAACCTCCCTGTTGCGATACTTCCGGCAGTAATTTTTATTATGGGTGCGGTTATTTCATTTGCAACCGGTACATCCTACGGTACCATGGGGATACTGATGCCTCTTGCAATTCCCCTTTCGTTCAGTCTTGCAGGAGGAGATGCCTCACAGGTAATTGTAAGTGCCAGTGCTGTTCTGACAGGGGCTATTTTCGGCGACCACTGTTCACCCATATCAGATACAACGATTCTGTCATCCACCGGTGCCGCCTGTGATCATATGCATCACACAAGGACTCAGATTACTTACGCTGTTGTAACAGCTGTTGTTACCGTTATTTTCGGTTATATACCTGTCGGGCTGGGGGTGCCGGTCTGGCTTGTACTTCCATTCGGCATGGCAGTCATAGGGGCGATAATCTGGTTTGCCGGGAAAAACCCGGAGAACTGCGAATACGTTGAGTAATGTCGGTAATACCATGCTTCGTGGCCTGTATGAGTCGCGGAGCATGGTATTAATAACTTGTAGTAAAATAAGAAATGATTAGAATATAGTCATTCCGACTGGAGTGACAACACCGGCATTATCAGCCGGGGTAAACTCCATGCCGGAATCTTGAGGTAAAGAATATTTATCTGTTTTCAGTAACAGATTTCTGCAATTAAGATTCCGGTATTGCCCCCTCTTTTTCTCCCCCATCGTTTATGGGGGAGATGCCCGCAGGGCAGAGGGGGACAAACCGGAATGACAAATAGTGTGCTAAATCAATAGGAATATCAGATAATCCGGCTATAGGGCTGATCGGTACTTCAGGTGAGATATTATGAAAAAGGACACAATTCATTTTGCCCATGCAAATGGTTTCCCCTCCGGGAGTTACAGTAAACTGCTCGGACATTTTCGTGACAGTTACAGGGTCATTGCCATTGATATGCTGGGCCATAATCCTCATTACCCTGTAAACAACAACTGGACCAACCTGGCAGATGAGCTGCTCGCTTATATTGAACAGAATGCTGACGGGCCTGTAATAGGTGCCGGACATTCTCTGGGAAGCCTTGTGACTTTTATTGCCGCAACTAAAAGGCCTGAAATGTTTAAAGCAATAATCATGCTTGACCCTCCTTTTGTTACAGGACTCTGGGGCCTGGTATTCAGGTTCCTTAAGTTTACAGGGCTTGCCGACAGGATTACTCCCGCAGGGCAGTCAAGCGGCAGGAGATCGGTATGGAGCGATATGCGTGAGGCGGAATCCTATTTTCTCTCTAAAAGGCTGTTCAGACAGTTCGATCCCCATTCTCTCAGCGATTACATGGAACACGGGACTGAGCCCTGTGATGAAGGTTTTTGCCTTTCTTACGATGTGCCCACTGAAGTGAAAATATTTCAGACAATGCCTGATAATATTGGTTCATATAAAAAGCTTACCGGTATACCCGGTTCTCTTATATATGGAGAGACAAGCCATGCTGTTCATATTCCCACACTGAAAAAATTTACCTCCCGTCACGGCTTTAATCTCAGCACTTCACCCGGGGGGCATCTTTTTCCGCTTGAAAAACCGGATGAAACCGCCGCTGCTGTAAAGAGGCAGCTTGAGCGGATTAAAACAGTGCTCCAGGGGTGAAAACTTATGCCGTGGAAGTAATTCACTTCTCCTGAAAGAACACCGGGCCGATAAGATAATAAAAGAGTAATCTATTATATTCCACGGAAAGATAATGAAAATACCATTCCATAAAGCTTTTATCGGAGACGAGGAGATCAATGCTGCTGCTGAGGTAATAAGGAGCGGCTGGCTCACAATGGGTGAAAAAACCTTTGCCTTCGAAAAGATGTTCTCCTCCTATACAGGGGCGCCTGAATCTATTGCTGTGAATTCATGTACTGCAGCGCTCCATCTTGCCCTTAAAGCTGCATGTATCGGGCCCGGGGATGAGGTTATTATCCCTGCAATGACATTTATCGCCACATGGGAAATTATAAAATATTTTGACGCTGTACCTGTACTTTGTGATGTTGATAAGGATAGTTTCCTTATAGATGTTTCTGAGATTGAAAAGAAGATTACACCGAAAACCCGCGCAATTATACCCGTGCATTACGGCGGGGAACCATGTGACATGGATGGAATCATGGAACTGGCGCGTATTCATAAACTTGCGGTAATTGAGGACGCCGCGCATGCTTTCCCCTCCGTCTATAAAGAGAGGATGATCGGTACTATCGGTGATATTACCTGCTTCAGTTTTTATGCCACAAAGACTGTCACAACAGGTGAAGGTGGAATGATAACCACGGGGAACGGTGAATTTGCTGACAGGGTGAAAAGGCTCAGGCTTCATGGAATTACAAAAGACGCCTGGAACAGGTATTCAGATAAGGGATCGTGGGAGTACGATGTTTCAGAACCGGGGTATAAATATAATATTACAGATATAGCCTCAGCCATAGGTATTGAGCAGCTTAAAAAATGTGATTCAATGAATTTAATGAGGCGTGAAATCGCGGGTAAATATAACAGCGCATTCAGTAAAACTGAACTCCTTGAGACATGGAAAGTGAGAGATGAAGCGGGATGTTCCTGGCATCTCTACCCTCTGAGGTTAAATACCGATGCAGTGAAGGTCAGCAGGAATGAATTTATCAATGAACTGAAAAGTGCCGGTATAGGTACCAGTGTTCATTATATCCCGATGTACAGGTTTTCGGCGTTCAGCAATTCCGGTTATGAATTAAGCGATTTCCCTGTCTGTGAGGACATGTATTCCAGGGAGGTCTCCCTGCCGATCTGGCCCGGAATGTCTGACGCTGAGATTGAATACGTAATTGATACTGTGACCGAAAATTTAGAAAAGAACAGGAAATGAAAAAGTTAAACAGGATACTTATAGTCGGTGCCGGAGAGGCGGGCGCCGCCCTTGTTAATGACCTGAGACAGCGTGGTCTTGGAAACGGTATCGCGGCTTTCGTTGATGACGATCCGTCCAAACCGGGCACAACAGTGTCAGGCATTGAGGTCAGAGGGGGAACATCTGACCTGCCGGTTATATGCTCGGAACTGGAAATTACCGATGTAATTATCGCGATCCCCTCGGCTAAAACTTCGCTTATTAACAGGATAACATCAAAGGTACTCTCCTGCAGCAGGAGTATAAATATTCTCTTTGTCCCCTCTGCTGAAAGATTTTTTGACACTGTGCCTATCTTCCCTTCACTCCGTGAGTTTTCCTACTCCGACCTTCTCGGCAGGGAGGAATTTTCTATTAACCTTGATATAATGGAAAACTATTTCAGGGGGAAAAGTGTTCTTATAACAGGGGGAGGGGGGAGTATAGGTTCCGAAATCTGCAGGCAGCTCCTGAAGTTCAATGTGAAAAAGATAATCGCTGTGGGGCGTGGTGAGAACTCAATCTATAACCTTATAAAGGAGATGGATGAATACAGCAGGCTGATGCCGGGAAGGATGCCTGAAACAGTATACATGATAGCTGACGTCAGGGACAGAAGGGGACTTGCTCGTGTATTCCGTCATAGCAGGCCTGACATAGTGTTCCATGCAGCTGCCCATAAGCATGTCCCTCTCATGGAATCAAATGAGTGTGAAGCTTTTCAGAATAATGTCCTTGGGACGGACAATACCCTTTCACTTTCAGCGGAGTACGGTGTAAGCAGGTTTATACTTGTTTCAACAGATAAGGCAGTTCGGCCCACAAACGTGATGGGGGCCACAAAGCGGATCTGCGAGCTTATAACCGCGTATTACCATAATGAGAAAAAGCTCAATACATCTGCTGTGAGGTTCGGCAACGTGCTGGGGAGCAGGGGGTCCGTTATCCCCCTTTTTATGGAGCAGATAGAAAAAGGGGGGCCTGTTACTGTAACTGACCCTGAGATTACAAGGTACTTCATGAGCATACCGGAAGCTTCACTTCTTGTGATAAACTCTGCGGCAATATCAAAGGGGGGGGAGATCTTCGTTCTGGACATGGGTGAGCAGTACAGGATAGATGATATAGCCAGGCGCATGATAGAACTTTACGGTTTTACCCCGGACAGGGACATTAAAATTGAGTATACCGGGTTAAGGCCGGGAGAGAAGATGTACGAGGAACTATTCTACAACCGGGACTCAATGGACAGGACCGGTAATGAGAGTATCCTCACACTGCACAATGACAGCAGAAAGCTCTCGGCGGATGACTACTGTGAAATAATTGAAACTGTGAAAGATGGGATTTACGATATGGACGGTGACAGCGTGCGCCGGTTTATAAAGAAATTTGTTCCTGAATATGTTTACTGAAATACTTAAACAACCCCTTCAGGATCAATGTGCGCTTTATCCTCTTTCGGGAGGCGGGAGAAGAGTTTCGCAAGCCTTTTTGTTTTAGCCATAAGTTCAGGTGTCAGGGCCTCCCCTGTAAGTTTCCAGCTCCAGTTTTTGTCAACTGTGCCGGGAGTGTTCATCCTGAACTCCCTGCCATACCCGAGAATGTCCTGGGCCGGTATTACAACAAGGCTCGCCAGGGTCGCGTAGGCTTCACGCATTATCCTCCAGTGGAAATCGCTCCAATCCTTCATGGCAAGGTATTCCATTATATAATCCCTGTAGTTCTGCGGAAATTCAGGGTCATAGAACCATCCGTTTACAGTGTCATTATCATGGGTGCCTGTATATATGATGCAGTTTCTGACATCTACATTATGGGGGAGGTATTCATTGTCGCTGTTAAAGTCAAAGGCAAACTGAAGTATCTTCATCCCCGGCAGTTCCAGTGAGTCTCTCAACTCCTTTACCTCCGGTGTAATCATCCCCAGATCTTCAGCGATGAGCGGCAGGCTCCCGGTCTCCTTTTTTAACCTGTCAAAGAAAGGTTTGCCCGGTCCCTGCTCCCATTTTCCGTTTACCGCTGTTTCCTCGCCATGTTCCACGCTCCAGAAGGAATCAAAACCCCGGAAGTGATCAATTCTTATAATGTCAGTGAATTCAAGCATGTGGAGTATCCGTTTCTTCCACCACTGGTATGTCTTTTCATTGAGCTGCCCGTTCCCGTCGTGCCATTTGTAAACAGGGTTTCCCCAGAGCTGGCCTGTTTCACAGAAGTAATCGGGCGGGACCCCTGCCACATGCAGTGGCTTCAGGTTTATCATGTCAATGTCAAGTATTTCCGCGTTCATCCATGCGTCAGCGCTGTCCATTGACATGTAGATCGGTATATCGCCTATTATCTGTATGCCGCGGCTGTTGGCGTATTCCTTCATCCTTTTCCACTGCCTGAAGAAGATGAACTGCCCGTATTTAGTCAGAAGTATCCTCTCGGCAAGTTTTGTGTTGAGCGTGACGAGGGTCTCTTCGTTACGGGTGGCTATGTCCCTTTCCCAGGAGAGCCAGTTAAATGAGTTGAATTCATGGGAGAGGGACATGTAGAGTGAGTAGTCGTCCAGCCAGCTGCCGTTATGGTTCTGACAGAAGCTGCTGAATTCAAGGTTTTCCTCCTCAGTGGCATTTATCAGAAATTCATCGAATGACTGGAGGATTGCCTTTCTGGTTATTCCCCTGGTTTTCTCAAAGTCACAGTGGTGGCTCTCCGGGAGCTGCTGAACAGGGAACCTGCTTTTAAACCATCTCTCCCTTTGAAGCGAGTCTATGCTTATAAAAAGTTCGTTTCCCGCGAAAGCGGATGCTGAAGAGTACGGGGACCATCCCATGGACCGGGAGACCGGCCCGACGGGGAGAATCTGCCAGTAACGGAACCCGCCATCATGGATGAGGTCTATAAACTCATAGGCCTCATCACCCATGGTGCCGGTTCCGTATTTGCCGGGCAGGCTCGTTATATGGAGCAGGACGCCGGCCGATCTTTCAAGTTCCATTATTTCCCCTGGTTTTTCATCTGGGAAAGAACACGTTTCAGGTTGTCGAGTTCCTCACCGTAACTTTTCCAGTTCCCGGCCTTCATGTTCTCCTCTGCTTTAAGATAATGGAAATATGCCCTGTCGGCAAGCTCTTTCAGCGTTATTCCGCTCTCCTTTATTTCAGTGGCAGTAAAGCCGCCGCCGTAGAAGAGTTTTTCAAGAGCTGTGGGGAGGTCCTGCTCCATCACTATCCTGTCTGCGAATGAAACAATGACTTTTTTCAGCTCGGGCATTTCACTGGTTTCAGCCTTGAGGTAAAGGGGTTCTATAAAGAGAACCGATTCCTCTATGGGGATGGCCAGCATATTACCCCTTATAACGTTTGACCCCTTCTGGCTCCAGAGAGTGAGCTGCTTTGAAATTTCAGGGTCCTGGTTTATCCGTGCCTCTATCTGCATCGGGCCGTAACTGAGCTTGTCCTTGGGAAGCTGGAAAAGCTGCAGCTGCCCGTAGTCAGGCATGTCACACTTCGCGGTAAGGAAGGCGATCATGTTGTTTTTCTTGTACGGTGTGAAGGGGAGTATGAGTATAAACTCGCTCCTCTTCTCATTCGGAAGCGTTGTCACAAGGTAGTAGCTGTGCACCGCTGTTTCACTGCTTTCATATATCTGTGTCGGGATCTCCCAGGCGTCCTCATTGTTGTAGAATACGTTGGGGTTGGTCATATGGTACTTGAGGAGCATATAGCTCTGGATGTTGAAAAGAGTTTCCGGGTACCTTATATGGTTTCTCAGACTTTCAGGTATATCCTTTATATCTTTGAATATGCCGGGGAATATTCCTGAGTAGGCCTTGATTATCGGGTCTTTCTGATCAGATATATAACAGCTTATTTTGCCGTTATAGGCGTCGATTATAACTTTGACAGAGTTGCGGATATAGTTCATCCTCACATTCCCCGCGTTTATCGGAGTGGAGTAGGGGAACATGTCAGTATGGGTGTAGGCGTCAATTATCCAGTATAATTTTCCGTCCGCTATGACAAGGTACGGGTCATCGTCAAGTTCAAGGAACGGCGCGTAGTTTCTCGCCATCTCAACGATGTTTCTCCTGATTAAAAGACGGCTTTCATTGCTGATGTTCCCTGAAATCAGGAGGTTTATATCACCATATGATACAGCGGCCATGAGCCTTTTAAAGAAGGAGTCAAGTTTAATCCCCCCTGTGCCCTGGTACGTGGTGTACTTGTTTTCATCGCCGGAGGGGTAATCGAACTCGCCCGGTTTTATAGATGTATTGGTTATGGCGTATGACGAATCATGCTCGCCGTAATATACTTCAGGCCTTTCAACCTGGACTTTTATTGATGATTTAGGAGGGATGTCCTTAATAAGAAATTCAGGCAAACCCTCGGTTGTGATCCTGTCAACACGGCTCATTACAACACCGTAACCGTGCGTGTAGATAAGGTGCCTGTTCTGCCATGTCTGCGTATTTCCCGGGAGCCCCTCTATTGACATCTCCCTTGCTGAGAGGTTGACCGCAATCTTTTTCCCGTCAAGAACATACCTGTCAACATCAACGTCATTAAAGAAGTAGTACTGTTTCAGCTCCTGCAGCTGTTTGTAAGTCTGCTTAAGGGGCCGCCAGTCCCATAGCCTTACGCTCTCAAGAGTGTCCCTGTTCTTTTTCAGGTCGCTGTATGACAGCTCCCTTTTATTTTCAAAGGGTATCTCCTGTACTTTGTCTATTCCGTACGCGAGCCGTGTAAAATCAATATTGTTCTGGATGAAAGGTTTCTCCTTGTCCAGTTCGTTAGGCACAACGATAAACCTCTGCTGAAGCGCGGGGTATATTGTACCAAGGAGGAAATATACAGGAATAAGAGTAAGCATTACTATTACCGGAAGTTTGAAGCTCCTTTTAAAGACATTAAAAAGAAGAAGAGCCGCAGCAATGAAGGAGATGAATTCCGCTGCCCTGAAGGCGATGAGCTTGGCGTGTACCGCTGTGTAGCCCGCGCCGTAGAATTTGCCTATCTGTGAAAAGAGCAGTTCATACGCAGATAACTGGTAGCCCAGACCGTAAAGTATTACCATCAGTGCCAGAAGTATCGATACGTGGGCCCTGCAGAACGGAGAGAGTTCGATCCCTTTTTTTGTGAAGTATATGCCTCCATTCAGCAGATGGAGGACACCTGTGAATATAGTGATTATCACAATGGATGTCATGAGCCATCCGTATATAAAGCTGTAGAACGGAAGGGAGAACACGTAGAAGCCGATATTCTTGCCGAACACCGGGTCTCCCGGGTAACCTTCAAAGGGTACACCATGCTGGAACATCAGGTATTCCTTCCAGAAGGCAGATGCCCCTCCTCCCATCATGAAACCGAGAAGTACAATACCAATGGTTAGAAGAATAAGCAGAAACCTTCTCGATGAACCTATGGCCGGGACCTGTATCCTGTCCAGGAAGTTTTCGGAGAAGAACCTCCCTTTCCCGCCAAGGAGACGGATAAGAAGGAAATTCGCCATAAAGAGGAATATGAATATTCCCCCGAAAATCGCCTGAACATTGAACTTTGTGAGGAACATTACCCAGAAGACCTGGAGTCCCTCGTTGATCCTGAACCATTCGTAGTCGATGTAGAATCCTGAAATAAATTTTGCAAGGAAGTAGAGAACAAAGAATATAATCAGTCCGACAGTAACTCTTTTATCCATAACCGGCTCCGTTTATAAGAATATTTGATAAAGATACCAGAAAATCACGTTAAAGAAAAATTTTATCAGAGATTCCTCTTTCCGCAAAGGGAAATCGGAAGTTTCAGCGGATTTTTCAGCCGCTGATTTTAAATATTAAAATA
>ERZ795057.597-NODE-597-length-36587-cov-14.989954_pt1 | contig 36587 bp, 48 predicted proteins | sample MGYA00375141_ERZ795057 | MGnify/ENA primary metagenome ERZ795057 (study PRJEB30186, sample SAMN05720163) | activated sludge metagenome | isolation source: Anaerobic digester | place: Hong Kong | collected 2015-01-26 ...
TATCAGGTCTGGTGGAGCCGAAGGGAATCGAACCCTCGACCTCTTGAATGCCATTCAAGCGCTCTCCCAACTGAGCTACGGCCCCACACAAGCTTCCCTTGGGTAGCACACAATATTTTACGAGTCAAGGCAGATGGAGGAGTGATCTCATACCCCCGGATCGATGACCGGAGGCGAGGAAACAGCCCCTGAAGCCGCCACCCGGAGGAACCCTCAGGCGTGCTCGGTCTTTTTCGTCCCGCGGGCCTTGATGAGGTTGAGGGTGTCCGTGAGCACCGGTATGACGTGCTCCCGGATGTCTCCGGCCACCACGATGGCCAGCAGGTCGTCGCCGACCTTGAGATCGCCCTCGCTGACCTCCACGAGGATTTCGATGATGCCGGGACGCTTCTTCTGCCCGGACACGACCTCCTCGATGGCCTCGCGGTCGGCCCTGACCGTGACCATGCTTACCGGGGACCCGTCCCGCGAGGTGCCGCGTACCACCCCGTTGTGGCACAGGATCATGCCGACCTTGGGGTAGTCCGGGTGCTCCTTGATGCGCCTGATCAGTGCATTCATGTCCATGATGCCACAGATAGCGGATGCGCATGCGGAAAGTCAACCGGGATCGGGAAGGACATCTCTTCCTGCATCGATCTCCATTGCAGGATTGCATTTGCGGCCGGTCCGGTATTATAGAGAGAGTGCTTGTCCCCCCGTCCCGGAGGGGGAGGAGGATGGAGATGAAGGAGATACCGGTCAGGAAGTCCAGGCTCCAATTCGTGGTGGGAGACATCACGGCCCAGGACACCGAGGCGGTGGTGAACGCCGCCAACAGCCGTCTCGCGCCCGGAGGCGGTGTGGCCGGGGCCATCCACCGCGCAGCAGGGCCGGGGCTGTGGGAGGAGTGCCGGGGCCTCGGCGGGTGCGAGACGGGCGAGGCGAAGATCTCCGGCGGCCACGACCTGCCCAACAGGTACGTGATCCACACCGTGGGCCCGGTCTACAGGGGCTCGAAGGAAGATGCGGTGCTCCTGAGATCATGCTACGTCAACTCCCTGAAGCTCGCGGACAGGAACAAGGTATCGTCCATCGCCTTTCCCGCCCTGAGCACGGGCATCTTCGGCTATCCCACGGACAAGGCGGCCTATGTGGCCATTAAGGCGATCCTGGAATACCTGGGCGGCGAAACGGGGATAGACGTCGTACGCATGGTCCTCTATGACGATGTATCGTACCGGGAGCACCTCAGGGCCCTCGATGCGATCAATGCAGGCGTGGACCTGAGCTGATATGAGCGTCGTAGCCGTCATACCCGCCCGTTACGGGGCGTCGAGGTTCCCCGGCAAGCCCCTGGTGGACATCGCGGGCAAACCCATGATCGTCAGGATCCACGAGCAGGTGAGCGCCTGCCGGGACGTGGACAGGGTGCTCGTGGCCACGGATGACGAGAGGATCTTCCAGGCCGTCTCCTCCTTCGGCGGTGATGCGGTCATGACCAGTCCGGACTGTCCCTCGGGCACCGACCGTGTGGCCCAGGCGGTCTCCGGCCTGGATGCGGAGTACATCGTCAATGTCCAGGGCGACCAGGTGGTCCTCGACCTCGATGCCCTGATCGGGCTCGTGTCGGCGCTCAAGGCGGGTTCCGCCATGGCCACCATCGCCACAGCGATGAAGCCGGACGAGCAGGACGACCCGAACTGCGTCAAGGTCGTATGCGCATTGAACGGCGACGCGCTGTACTTCTCCCGCTCGGCCATCCCCTTTGTGCGCAATCCCGGCCGGGCCGGCATGCTCAAGCACATTGGCATCTACGGGTTCGCCAGACGGACGCTGGAGCGGTTCACCTCTCTGAGCCCGTCTCCCCTGGAGCGAACGGAGTCCCTGGAGCAGCTCAGGGCACTGGAGAACGGCATCCCCATCAGGGTCATCGTGGCACGCGGGGCATTCCACGAGATCAACACCCCTCAAGACCTGGAAAGGCTCCTTTCCCGATGGCCCGCCTCCTGATCCTCCTCTACGGTGTCCTGGGCTCTGTGGCGGCCTGGCCCGCGGCCTTCTTCCTGAGGAAGCACCCGAACTTCCGGGGCACCCTCCTGGAGCGGCTCGGCCTTCGCCTCCCCGACGTGCCGGCGGGCAGGAAGGTGCTGTGGGTCCATGCCGCCTCGGTGGGCGAGGTGAAGGCGGTTTCCGGCCTGGTGCGGGCCATCCGGGAGCGCAGGCCAGAGCTGTACATCTGCATGTCCTGCATGACGGCCACGGGCAGGAAGGTGGCCGCCGAAACCGCCGGGGTCGATGCGGTCTTCCCGTTCCCCTTCGATATGCCGTGTGCCATGAGGAGGCATGCCCTGCGGCTCATGCCCGAGGCAGTCCTCGTCGTGGAGACCGAGATCTGGCCCGTCATGCTCCTCTCCCTGCAGCGGCTCGCCGTGCCGGTGGTCTTCGTGAACGCCCGCATGTCGGAGCGTGCCCATGCACGGTACCTGAGGCTCTCACGGGTCCTCGGATCCGTCCTGTCCGGGGTGAAGGTCCTTGCCATGGCCGAAGACGACGCCCGGAGGTTCGCAGGCATCGGAGCGAGGGACGTGCAGGTCCTGGGGAATCTCAAGCTGGACCAGGTGGCCCGGGGTGACGAGGCCAGACGCGACGCCTTAAGAGGCGAGCTCGGCATCGGGGACAGGCCCGTGTTCATCGCGGGAAGCGTGCGCGAAGGGGAGGAGAAGCCCGTCGTGGACGCCTACCTCCGCATGACCACCCGCATCCCCGGTCTCTACGGCATCATCGCCCCCCGGCACCCGGACAGGATTCCTTACATCAGAGACATGGCCCAGGGCCTGGGCATCAAATGGACGACCAGGAGCAGGCCCGACCCGGGGGCGGACTTCCTCATCGTGGATACCATGGGAGAGCTCTTCACCCTCTACGGGCTGAGCGACGCGGCCTTCGTGGGCGGTTCGCTGCTGGACATGGGGGGTCAGAACATCCTCGAGCCCGTTGCCTGGGGCGTGCCCACCCTGCACGGCCCCTACATGAGCAACTTCACCTGGGCGCTGGAGGCCCTCGGGGGGCGCACCACCGTGGTGAGGAACGCCCGAGAGCTCGCTGAGGCGGCCGCCGGCATGCTCACGGACAGGGAAGCCTCGCGCTCCGCCGGCATGGCGGCACGGGAGGCGCTCCTTTCATCGGGCGGGGTGACGCTGCGCTATCTCGACGTCCTCGAAGCGTACCTGTAGGGACGAGCTGAAACGGAGGGGTCTCGTGATAGGAGCCCCGGGAGGGTGGTCGCCCATCCCTCCCGGATGCCGTCATGCCTCACTGCTTGGGGTAACCGATGGTCTTGGCGGCCCCGGCGATCTCCTGCAGTGCCGCTGGGTCCTCGATGGTCGACGGGGTCTTGTACTCCTCGCCATCCGCGATCTTGCGCATGGTGGACCGCAGGATCTTGCCGCTGCGGGTCTTGGGGAGACGCGGCACCACGGCCACGTCCTTCAGGCAGGCCAGCGCACCGATCTCGCTGCGCACCATGGTGACGACCTCCTTGGTGATCTCTTCATTCGGCCTGCCCACCCCGGCCTTGAGCACCACGAACCCGATGGGCACCTGGCCCTTGAGCACATCGTTCACCCCTATGACCGCGCACTCGGCCACGTCCTTGTGCTTGGCCACCACCTCCTCCATGCCGCCCGTGGAGAGCCGGTGCCCCGCCACGTTGATGACGTCGTCCACCCGGCCCATGATGTAGATGTACCCGTCGTCGTCCATGTACCCGCCGTCGCCCGTGGCATAGTAGCCCGGATACTCGGTGAGGTACGACGCCACATAGCCCTCGTCGTTCTCCCACAGCGTGGGCAGGCAGGCTGGCGGCAGGGGCAGCCTGATGCCGATGACCCCGTCCTTGCCCCGGGGGAGTTCCCGGGCGGCCTCGTCGATGATGTGCACGTCGAAGCCGGGCACCGGCTTGGTGGGGGAGCCCGCCTTGACGGGAAGCTGTTCGATGCCCATGCAGTTGGCCGCAATGGCCCAGCCCGTCTCGGTCTGCCACCAGTGGTCGATGACCGGTATCTTCAGCAGGTCGCTCGCCCAGTGGTATGTGTCCGGATCGAGCCGTTCACCGGCCAGGAACAGGTTCTTCAGGCAGGAGATGTCGTACTTCCTGATGTACGATCCGTTCGGGTCCTCCTTCTTGATGGCCCTGAAGGCGGTCGGCGCGGTGAAGAGCACCTTGACGCCGTGCTCCGAGATCACCCGCCAGAATGCACCCGGATCGGGGGTGCCCACGGGTTTGCCCTCGTAGAGGACCGTGGTGCAGCCGTAGAGCAGCGGCCCATACACGATGTAGGAGTGGCCCACGACCCAGCCCACATCGGAGGCGGCCCAGTACACGTCCCCGGGTTTCACGTTGTAGATGTTCTCCATGCTCCACTTGAGCGCCACGGCATGGCCGCCGTTGTCGCGCATCACGCCCTTGGGCTTGCCCGTGGTGCCTGAGGTATACAGGATGTACAGCGGGTCCGTGGCCTCCACCATGACGCAGGGGGCCGGAGAAGCCGCCTTGACGGCCTCGGACCAGTCGACGTCGCGGCCGCCGATGAGCTCCGCCTTCACCTGGGGCCTCTGGTGGATCACGCACTTCTGAGGCTTGTGGCTGGAAAGCTCGATGGCCTTGTCCAGCAGCGGCTTGTAGGGTATCGCGCCCTTTGGCTCGATGCCGCAGGAGCTGGAGATCATGACCTTGGGTTTCGCATCCTCGATGCGCACCGCCAGCTCGTTGGCCGCAAACCCGCCGAACACCACCGAGTGCACGGCGCCGATGCGGGCACAGGCCAGCATGGCGAACATGGTCTCCGGGATCATGGGCATGTAGATGATCACCCGGTCGCCCTTGGTCACGCCCAGGTTTTTCAGCATCCCCGCCGCCAGAGACACCTCCTGCAGGAACTCCCGGTAGGAGATCTTCCTCACCGTGCCCGTCACCGGGCTGTCGTAGATGATGGCGGTCTGGTCTCCCCTGCCGTTTTCCACATGGTAGTCGACGGCATTGTAGCAGGTGTTCAGCCTGCCGCCCGCAAACCACCGGTAAAAGGGCTTCTTCGAATCATCGAGCACCCTGTCCCACTTCTTCTCCCACTGGATCTTCTCCGCAGCCCCGGACCAGAACCCATCCCTGTCGTCCAGGGAACGCCGGTACGCCTCGTCATACGATGTATACATTCCAGACTCTCCTCCCCTGCATCTATTGTATGATCATAAGACATCATATGCCTAGTATCGTAGGCATATTTGACTGTCAACCGGTAAAATGGGCATATCGGGTAAGTGGTAGAAAGAATATGCCCCGCGTAATCAGCAACCGCCTTAAAGGAGAACCGATCACCCCGATGCCTTGGCCGCGATGATGCGTTCGGCAAGGATCGTCGTGGCCTGCCGGAGGTCCGTGTCGTCGATGCCCTGGTCGCGCAGGAAACACCGGTAGAGCAGCTCCGGACCTGGCTCGATCCCCGGGGTATCGTCCCGAGAAAGCCTGCGCGCCAGGTCGATGGCGCTCCCGGCCGTGAGGCGGATGGTCCCCTCCTCCATGACCAGCACCCTGTCTGCGGCCATGAGGTCTTCGAGACGGTGGGTGATGTGAATCACGGTCTTGTGCAGATCGGCATTGAGCTCGCGGATCTGGCCGAGCAGGGAGGTGCGGCTGTCCGGGTCGAGCATGACCGTCCCCTCGTCCAGCACGAGGACATCCGCGTCCAGGGCCAGCTGTCCTGCATAGGCGATCTTGGCGAGCTGGCCGCCGGAGAGCGTCGAGGTCAGGGCATTGCGCAGGTGCTCACTGTGGATGGCATGGAGCGCCCCATCGATCCTCTCCCTGATCTGAGGCCCGGGAAGACCCATGTTCTCGGGTCCGAAGGCGATATCCTCCTCCACCACCAGGCTCACTATCTGGTTGGCGGGGTTGCTCAGGACGAGACCCACCCGCAGCCCATGGGTGTCTATGGATCCTGCCGTGGGTTTGTGGATACCTGCGATGAGGTAGGCGAGCGTGGTCTTCCCACATCCGTTGGGACCCACGATGCCGCAGTAGGAACCGGCGGGCACCGTGAGATCGATGCCCGCCAGGGCGTCTTTATGGGGGTAGGAGAAGGTTACGCTTCTGAGCGTTACGGCAGACCCGATTTCATCCGGCCGTATCAATCCTGGCTCTCGGTGGCCTTCTTCCTGGTGGTCTTCTTTTCGGAGGCCTTCTTTTCCGTGGTCTTCTCGGCGGCCTTCTTGGGAGCTGCCTTCTTTTCGGGGGCCTTCTTCTCGGTGCCCTTCTTCGGGGGCTTTGCGGGCGCCTTGGCTTCCTTGGACTCCGTCCATTCTATGATGACGAGCGGTGCATGGTCGCCCCTGCGGGTCTTGTACTTGATGATGCGGGTATACCCGCCGTTGCGGGCGGTGAAGAGCGGGGCGAGCTCCTTGAAGAGCCTGCCGATGGCCTCCTTTGACCTCAGCACGCGCTCCGCGCGCCTGACGGCGGCGAGATCGCCCTTCTTGCCCAGGGTGATCATCCTGTCCGCGATCTTCCTGAGTTCCTTCGCCTTGGCCTCGGTAGTGGTGAGCCTGTCATGCATGATCAGCGATGTCACGAGATTCCTGAGCAGCGCTTCCTTATGGTCAGTGGTCCGTCCGAGTTTTCTTCCTGCGATCTGATGATTCATGTCTCCACTCCGATCCTACTTGCTTTCCTCTTCTTCCATCCGTTTCCGCCTGGCCTCGATCTCGTCGGGCGAGGGCAGATCCGGGAGCTTCATGCCGATGTGCAGCCCCATCTTGGAGAGCTTCTCCTTGATCTCCTCCAGCGACTTCCGGCCGAAGTTCTTGGTCTTCAGCAGTTCTGCCTCGGTCTTCTGCACGAGCTCATAGATATAGGACATGTTCGCGTTCTTCAGGCAGTTGGCGGAGCGCACCGAGAGCTCCAGCTCCTCCACCGTCCTGAAGAGATTGTTGTTGAGCTCCTTGTCCTTTTCCTCTTCCCTGGACACATGCTCGATCTCCTCCTCATGGAAGTTGATGAACACGTCCATGTATTCCTTCTGGATCTTGGCTGCGTACGCCAGGGCGTTGTCCGGGGTCACCACGCCGTTCGTCCATATCTCCAGCGAGAGCCGGTCATAGTCGGTCCTGCGGCCCACGATGGTGGGAGTGACGTTGAAGGAGACCCTCCTCACCGGCGAAAAGATCGCATCGATGGGGATCCAGCCATGGGCATCCAGTTTCTCCTTCATGATTTCCGCCGGGACATACCCCCTTCCCCAGTCAACCCGGAGCTCGACCTTCAGCGTGATGTCGCTCTGAATGGTGGCGATGACCTGATCGGGGTTGATCACATCGATCTTCCCTCCCGTATCGATATCGCCCGCCGTCACCTCGCAGGGGCCCTTCTTCTCGAGGGTCGCCGTCTGGGGCTTGTCGGTGTGCATGCGCAGCACCACCTTCTTGAGATTCAGGATGATGTCCGTGACATCCTCGTAAATTCCCGAGATGCTGGAGAATTCATGGAGCACTCCCAGAGACTCTTCGAACCTCACACCGATGATCGCGGAGCCGTAGATGGAGGACAGCAGGATCCGCCGGAGCGAATTCCCGATGGTGACGCCGAAGCCGCGCTCCAGTGGCTGGGCATTGAAGCGGGCATACGTGCTCGAATACGTGTCCTCAACGATCTCCAACTTGGTCGGTTTTATGATCTCTTTCCAGTTCTTCTCAATCATCCCTCACCCGTACCTTCACGTGTTATTTCGAGTAGTACTCAATGATCAGGGTCTCCTGGACGGACATTGGCATATCCTTGCGCTCCGGCAATACCTTGACCCTTCCCTTGCGAGCGTCCTTGTCCACTTCGAGCCATTCGGCATAGCCCCTCTGTTCGCGGTTCTCCAGGGACGTACCGATCATCTCAAGCTTCTTGCTCTTTTCCTTCACTTCCACCTCGTCCCCGGCCTTCACCAGGAACGACGGGATGTCGACCTTGTGCCCGTTCACCCTGATGTGCCCGTGGCTGATGAGCTGCCGGGCGCCGTTGCGCGACGGTGCGAAACCGAGACGGTAGACGATGTTGTCCAGCCTTCTCTCCAGAAGCTGCAGGAGCTGCTCGCCGGTGACGCCTTTCTTGCGCTTGGCCATGTCATAGTACTTGCGGAACTGGGCCTCGGAAACCCCGTACGTGTTCCTTACCTTCTGCTTCTCCCTCAGGTGGATCCGGTACTCCGTGGCCCTGACCCTGCCCTGTCCGTGCTGGCCCGGGGGATATTCCCGCTGCTCGATGGCGCACTTGTCCGTAAAGCACCGTTCCCCCTTCAGAAAGAGCTTCATGCCCTCTCTGCGACAGATCTTGCAAACAGCTCCAGTATATCTTGACAAGACGTGGTCCTCCTTCTTGTTAAACCCTTCTGCGTTTCGGCGGCCTGCAGCCGTTGTGCGGGATCGGCGTGATGTCGCGGATGCCGGTGATGCGGATGCCGCTCGCGTTTACCGCCCTCAGTGCCGACTCACGGCCGCTGCCCGGGCCCTTGATGTATGCGAATGCGCTCTTCAACCCGAACTCCTGCGCCTTCTTGCAGGCCTCCTGGGCGGCTATCTGTGCTGCAAACGGTGTGGACTTGCGTGATCCCTTGAAACCCTGGGCCCCTGCAGACGACCAGGCCAGGGTATTCCCCTGCGGATCAGTGATGGTAATGATGGTGTTGTTAAAGGTGGCCTGGATATGCACGACACCTTCGGACACCTCTTTCTTGGCCTTTCTGCGTCCGGTTTTCTGTCTGACTTTCGCCATGCGAAGCACTCCTTCAGCGCGTTATTTCTTCTTGCCGACAACAACCCGTCTCGGACCCTTGCGGGTCCTGGCGTTGTTGTGGGTATGCTGTCCGCGCACGGGCAGGCCCTTGCGGTGCCTGATGCCCCGGTAAGAAGCGATGTCCATCAGCCGTCTGATGTTCATGCTGACCTCTCTGCGCAGGTCGCCCTCGACGAGCAGGTTCTTGTCGAGATAGTCCCTGATGGCCGCGATGTCCTGTTCCGTCAGGTCATCGCTCTTCTTTGCCGGGTCCATGTTGATCGCCGCGACGATCTCGGACGCCTTTGCCCTGCCGATACCGAAGATGTAGGTCAGTGCGATATCGATGCGTTTGTTCCGTGGTAAGTCAACTCCTGCAATCCTGGCCAAGACTTTCCGCCTCCTTTTTAACCCTGTCTCTGGTTATGACGCGGATTCTCGCAGATTACCCTGACTACTCCGCTTCGTCTGATGATCTTGCACTTCCTGCACCGTTTCTTGATTGATGCGCTTACCTTCATATCCGCCTCTTTATTGCTTTGATCGGTAGACGATCCTGCCCTTGCTCAGATCGTAGGGCGATATCTCCACCTGTACCTTGTCTCCTGGCAAAATCCGGATGTAGTGCATTCTCATCTTGCCCGAGATATGCGCGAGAATCTGGTGCCCGTTGGCCAGCTCCACCTTGAACATCGCGTTCGGGAGCGGCTCCAGCACGATTCCTTCCGCTTCGATTACATCCTTCGCCATGGCTCTCCTATGCACCGATAGCCTTTTTGATCTCGTCCTGTACCTTTTCCATGCTCAGGGTACCGTTGATCTTCCTGACGATGTTCTGCTTGCCGTAGTACTCGATGAGCGGTGAGGTCTGGCCGTGGTAGGTCGTGAGCCTCTGCCTGATGGTCGCCTCCTGGTCGTCGTCCCTCTGGTAGAGCTCGCCGCCGCACTTGTCGCATACGCCGGACTTCTTGGGCGGATCGAACTCGATGTGGTGCATGTAGTTGCAGCCCCTGCAGGTCCTGCGGCCCGTGAGCCTCTTCACGAGGTAATCGTCCGGGACCTCGATGACCACGACATGGTCGAGCTTGGTGCCCAGGTCCTTCAGCAGTCCGTCCAGGGCCTTGGCCTGCTCCAGGGTCCTGGGGAAGCCGTCGAGGATGAACCCCTTCTTGCAGTCGGGCTTCTGAAATCTTTCCTTCACGACGCCGATGACCACGTCGTCAGGAACCAGTGCGCCCTTGTCCATGTACTCCTTGGCCTTCTTCCCCATGGGGGAGCCTTCTTTCACGGCGGCCCTGAACATGTCGCCCGTGGAGATCTGGGGGACCTGCAGCCTGTCGATCATCCTGGTAGCCTGTGTTCCCTTGCCGGCGCCCGGCGGTCCTATTAAAATAATATTCATGATCATTCCCCCCTCGTAAGGTTGTATGAACTATCTTCTCCCGCGTATGCGGCCGCTCTTGAGCAGGCCGTCATACTGCCTGCTGATGAGGTGCGATTCGATCTGGCTCATGGTGTCGAGCGAGACGCCGATGACGATGAGCAGTGAGGTCCCGCCGAAATAGAACGGCGCGTTGGTCCACGATATGAGGATCATGGGCAGCACGCAGACGACGCTCAGGTAGATGGCGCCGATGAAGGTGAGCCTGGAAAGCACCCGGTCGAGATAATCGGCGGTGGCCTTGCCCGGCCTGATGCCCGGGATGTACCCGCCGTTCTTCTTGAGGTTCTCCGCCACATCCAGCGGATTGAAGATGACTGCGGTGTAGAAATACGTGAAGAATATGATGGCTATGACGTAGATGACGTTGTACCAGATGCCCCTCGGCGAGAACGCGTTCGCCAGCGTCTTCATGACAGCCACGTCCGGGAAGAACTGGGCGATGGTGGCCGGGAACACGATGATGGACGAGGCGAAGATGGGCGGGATGACACCCGAGATGTTGATCTTGAGCGGCAGGTGCGTGCTCTGGCCGCCGTAGACCTTGCGCCCCCTGATCTGCTTGGGGTACTGGATGGGCACCCGTCTCTGGGAGGTCTCGAAATAGACGATCCCCGCCACGACGATGGCCACCAGGGCGATGACCAGGATGAGCGCGATGATGGACATCTCGCCCGTACGGGCAAGCCTGAAGGTGTTGAAGATGGCCAGCGGCAGCCTCGCCACGATGCCTGCGAAGATGATGAGCGAGATGCCGTTACCGATGCCCCGCTCCGTGATCTGCTCACCGAGCCACATGAGGAAGCAGGTGCCGGTGGTCATGGTGGTCATGGCCACGAGCCGGAAGCCCCAACCCGGCATGAGCACGACGGACTGGCCCGCCACGGTCATCTGCTCCACGCCGAAGGCCATGAAGTAGCTCTGGATGAGACAGAGGAAGACCGTGAGGTAACGGGTATACACGGTGAGCTTGTGCTTTCCCGCAGCCCCTTCCTTCTGGAGCTGCTCGAAGGGGGGGTAGATCATGCACAGGAGCTGCACGATGATGGAGGCGCTGATGTAGGGCATGACGCCCAGGGCGAAGATGGACAGACCCCTCAGGCCGCCGCCCGAGAACATGTCGAACATGCCCAGCAGCGTCCCCTGCTGCTGGTCGAACCACTCCTTCATGATGGCGGAGTCGATCCCCGGGGTGGGGATATGGATGCCCAGGCGGTAGACGAGGAGCATCGCCAGCGTGAAGAGTATCCGGTTCCAGAGCTCAGGCACCTTGGTGATGTTGCCGAATCCGTAGTTCACGTTCTACCCCTTAGATCGGTTCGAATGTTCCGCCGGCCTTGGTTATCTTGTCGATGGCGGTCTGTGACGCCTTCTCCAGCTTCACGGTCAGGGGGATCGAGATGTCCCCGTCGCCGAGGAGCTTCACGGAAACGCTCAGGGACGGGATCTTCCCCTTCTCCCTGAGGGATGCACGGTCGACGGTGGATCCCTGCTCGAAGGCGGCAAGGTCCTTGATGTTCACCACGGCATATTCGGTGCGGAACGGGTTCTTGAATCCCCTCTTGGGCAGCCTGCGGTAGATGGGCATCTGCCCGCCTTCAAACCACTGGGGAACGCTGCCGCCGGAACGGGCCTTCTGTCCCTTGGCCCCGCGGCCGCTCGTGGTGCCCATGCCCGAGGCATTGCCCCGGCCGACCCGCTGCCTCTTCTTCCTCGATCCGGCCGCAGGTTTCAGATTCGATAGATCGATCATGTTACGCCTCCTCCCAGGTCAGCAGGTGGGGTACCTTGTTGATGGCGCCTCGTGTGGCCTGGTTATCGGGGAGAATCCTCGACCTGCCGCGCCGCTTCAGTCCCAGAGCGGCGACGACCGCCCTCTGCTTTTCCGTGCAGCCGATCACTGAACGGTTCAATGTCACCTTGATCTTGCCAGCCATGATATCAATCCATCCTCTTTTGCTTTTACGAAGCCGCATCCAGGGACTTGCCCCGTTTGGCCTCGACGTGCTCCTTGGTCTCCAGACGCTCCAGTGCATCGAAGGTAGCGCGGATGACGTTGTTGTGGTTGCGCGAGCCCAGCGTCTTGGCCACCACGTTCCGGTACCCGGCAGCCTCCATGACTGCACGGACGGCGTTGCCGGCGATGATGCCGGTCCCCTCGGGCGCAGGCTTCACATACACCTTTGATGAACCGAACTCACCGGTTATGGCGTGGGGGATCGTGCCGGAAACAATGGGCACGTCCTGCATGGACTTCTTGGCGGCCTCGAATCCCTTGCGGATACTGATCGAGACTTCCTTGGCCTTGCCGAGCCCATGACCGACCTTGCCGTTCCCGTCGCCGACCACGACCAGCGCGCTGAAGCGGAAGCGTTTGCCGCCCTTGACGACCTTGGCGACACGGTTGATGTAGACAACCTTGTCGATCAACTGTTCCTGATTATCGTCGATCTGTTCGAATCTAGCCAATGCTCATCTCCTTGCTCTTAGAACTTCAGTCCGCCTTCCCGGGCGGCATCGGACAGGGCCTTGATCCTGCCGTGATACCGGTAACCCGAGCGGTCGAAAACCACCATCTCGATCCCCTTTTCCTTGGCCTTTGCGGCCAGCAGGGCGCCCACCTGCCTGGCGGTCTCGACGCTGGAGCCCTTGGCCTTGCCCTTGAGCTCGGGGCTCAGGGTCGAGGCCGCCACCAGCGTGACGCCTTTGGTGTCGTCGATGATCTGGGTGTAGATGTGCCTGATGCCACGATACACGCTCAGACGGGGGCGCTCCGGGGTACCGGAGATGTTCTTGCGGATCCGGTCCTTCCTGAGCCTCCAGGCTTCCTTCTCGGTCTTCTTGCTCACCTTGCGCTACTCCTTATCAATCAGTGGCATTTAGCCTTTCGCTGCGCTCTTGCCGGGCTTGATCCTCACCTGCTCGCCGTCGTAGCGGATACCTTTGCCCGCATAGGAATCCGGCTTGCGGACCTTGCGGATGCGTGCCGCCACATCACCCAGGATCTCGTTGTCGATCCCGGCGATCTCGATGACTCCGTCCTTGCTCACCGTACCGCTGATCCCGGCAGGCAGGGGGAATTCCACCGGGTGGGAGTAGCCGACGCTCAGCACGAGGGTGTTGCCCTTGGCCTCTCCGCGGTATCCTACGCCCACGATCCTGAGCCTCCTGGTGAACCCTTCGGTGACGCCCTTGACCATGTTGTTGGCCAGCGCCCGCATGAGGCCGTGGAATGCCTTGGTCTGCCGCTCGTCATCGAGCGTTATGAAACGCAGCTCATCGCCTTCGATCTTCACTTCGATATTGCCCACGCACTTCTTCTTCAGCTCTCCCTTGGGTCCCTTGACCTTGAGGGTGTCCCCTTCAAGGGTCACGTTCACGCCCTTGGGTATGGAGATGGGCAGTTTTCCAATCCTCGACATCGACATGGCTGACTCCTTACCAGACCTTCATCAGGACTTCGCCGCCCACGTTGCTGGCCCGTGCCTTGAGGTCGGTCATGAGCCCGGCGGACGTACTGACGATGGATATGCCCATCCCGTCACGAATCTTCGCGATATCGCCGGAGCCCTTGTATATCCTCCTGCCGGGCCGCGACACCCTCTGGATACCGCTGATGACGTGGCGGGCGTTGAAATACTTCAGGTTCACGCGCAGGGTCCCCTGCTTGCCGTCGTCGATGACCCGGTACGCCTTGATATACCCTTCCTTCTGGAGGATATCGGCGATCTCTATCTTGAGCTTGGATGCCGGGATGTCGACGCTTTCCTTCATGGCCTGAGCAGCGTTGCGAATCCTGGTGATCATGTCCGCAATGGGATCGGTATGCATTCGTATTCCCCTCTTACCAGCTTGATTTCTTCAGCCCCGGGATCTCGCCCTTCATGGCAAAGTTCCTCAGGCATATCCTGCAGATGCCGAACTTGCGGTAGTAACCGTGCGGCCTTCCGCACAGCAGGCACCGGTTGTACTGCCTCACCTTGAACTTGGGCGATCTCTTCTGCTTTGCGATCAATGATTTCTTTGCCATAATATCCCCTTACCTACTTCCGAAATGGCATGCCGAAGGCTGCGAGCAGGCTCCTGCCCTCGTCATCGCTCTCAGCCGTGGTCACAATGGTTATATTCATACCCCTGAGCTTGTCAATCGCGTCGAAGTTGATCTCAGGGAACACGGACTGGTCCGTCAACCCCATGGTGTAGTTGCCCCTGCCGTCGAAACCCTTGGGCGACACGCCGCGGAAGTCTCGGACACGGGGAAGCACCGCGTTGATGAGCCGGTCGAGGAACTCGTACATCCGGTCCCCCCGCAATGTCACGGTACATCCCACCGGCATGCCCTCCCTGAGCTTGAACGCGGCGATGGACTTGCGGGCCTTCCTGACGATGGGCTTCTGGCCGGTGATGAGTGTGAGCTCCTCAGCGGCCTTGTCGATGATCTTGACGTCGGCCACGGCCTCACCCAGCCCCATGTTCAGGACGATCTTGACGATCTTGGGGATCTGGTGGACGTTTGTGTACCCGAACTCCGACTTCAGGCCGGGTACGATCTCCTTCGTGTAGTGTTCCTTGAGCCTTGTCATCTCTTACGACCTCACTTATCCAGTTCCGCGCTGCAGCTTCTGCAGTACCTCACCTTGGCGCCGTCCTCATGGATCTTGAACCCGATGCGTACGGCCTTCTTGCACTTGGGGCAGACGAGCGCCACGTTGGATGCATGAATGCTCGCCTCCTTCTCCACGATGCCTCCCTGGGAGGTCTGCGTGGCCCTGGTATGCCGCTTGATGAGGTTCACACGCTCCACGAGCACCCGGTCCTTCTTGTGGATAACCCGGATCACCTGTCCCTGCTTGCCCTTGTTCTTGCCCGCAAGGACAACCACGGTGTCGCCCTTCTTGACCCTGCCGGTCTCATGCCTTACCACTGCCATCTGTTCACTCCTACAGCACCTCTGGTGCCAGCGAGACTATCTTCATGAAATTCTTGGTCCTGAGCTCCCTCGCAACGGGTCCGAAGATGCGCGTGCCCACGGGCTCCATCTGGTTGTTGAGGATCACGGCGGAGTTCTCGTCGAACCGGATGCTCGTCCCGTCGGCACGTTTGTGCGTCCGTTTCGTCCTCACCACCACGGCCTTGACCACGTCGCCCTTCTTCACCTTGGAGCGGGGTATGGCCTCCTTCACGCTTACGACGATCACGTCGCCCAGCGAGGCGTATCTTCTCCTGGTCCCGCCCAGGACCTTGATGCACTGGACCTCTTTCGCCCCTGAATTGTCCGCAACCTTGAGTCTTGTCTGCTGTTGGATCATGATCGGCCTCCGCCACTACAACCTTATCTATTCCTGCCTCTCGAGGATCTTCACAACCCTCCAGCTCTTGTCCTTGCTCAACGGGCGGCACTCACGGATGAGAACCTTGTCGCCCGGCCTGCACTCGTTCCGCTCGTCGTGAGCCTTGAACCTGGCGCGCCTGCGGATGTACTTCTCGAACACGGGATGCTTCTCCATCCGCTCCACGGTGACCACCACGGTCTTGTCCATCTTGTCGCTCGTGACAACTCCCAGCAACTCCAGCTTCCTCGATTTCTCTGCCATCACTGTTTCTCCCGGGTGATCGTATTGATCCGCGCGATGTCACGACGCAGCTTAGCTATGCGGGTTTTGTCCTTGAGCTGTCCCGTGGCCTTCTGGAACCGTGCGTCCATCAGTTCCCGATCGAGCTTCGCCCTGAGCTGGGAAACCTCTGCGATACTCTTTTCACGGATTTCCTTTGCCTTCATTGGGCTCCCTCCCTGGCTACGAACCTCGTCTTGACGGGCAGCTTGTGCGACGCAAGCCGGAATGCTTCCTTGGCCTGCTCCTCGGTCACGCCGTCGATCTCGAAGAGAATCCTGCCCGGCCTCACCGGTGCGACCCACTCTTCCGGGGCGCCCTTGCCCTTACCCATACGGGTTTCAGCGGGTTTCTTGGTGATGGGCTTGTCCGGGAACAACCTGATCCATACCTTGCCGCCCCTCTTGATGAACCGGGTGATGGCGATACGTGCCGCCTCGATCTGCCTGGAGGTGATCCAGTGCGGCTCAAGGGTCTGGAGTCCGAACTTTCCGAAGGATACCCGGGAGCCCCGCTCAGGGCTGCCCATCATGCGTCCCCGCATCTGTTTCCTGTGTTTTACCTTGTTTGGCATCAACATGGCCTGATACTCCCTTTAAGCGCTCGCCTCTTCCTGCTTCTTTATGATGTCGCCATGGTAGATCCATACCTTGACGCCGATGACCCCGTAGATGGTGAAGGCCTCCTTGAACCCGTAGTCCACGTCGCTGCGCAGCGTGTGGAGGGGTACGCGGCCTTCGCGGTACCACTCGCTCCGTGCGATCTCGGCGCCGGCCAGCCTTCCCGCACAGGCGACCTTGATGCCCTGCGCGCCCATACGAAGCGCCTGGCTCACGGCCCGCTTCATGGCCCTGCGGTATGCGACCCTGCGCTCGAGCTGGCTCGCGATGCCCTCTGCCACGATCTGGGCATCGGTCTCGGGACGTCTGACTTCCTTGATCTCCAGCATGATGTCCTTGTTCACGAACCGGGACAGGTCGTTCTTGATCGTCTCCGCCCCCTGTCCCTTCCTGCCGATCACGAGACCCGGCCGGCCGGTGTAGATGACCAGCTTCACCTTGTTGGCGGCCCGCTCGATGACGATGTTGGAGATACCGGCATGGCTCAGGTTTTTGTTGATGAAGTTGCGGATCTTGCGGTCCTCCACGAACAGCTGTCCGAAGCTCCTGTCAGCATACCACTTGGCCTTCCAGTCCTTGGTGACCCCAAGCCGAAAACCGTACGGATGAATCTTCTGTCCCACCTTCGACCCCTTTCCTAGAGCTCTTCAAGAACGACTGCGATATGGGAAGTCCGCTTCAGGATGCGGTTCGCCCGCCCCTGCGCCCTCGGCCTCCACCGTTTCATCATGGGGCCTTCATCCACCTGGATGGACTTCACATAGAGATTGTCAACGTCCACCATGCCCGTCTGCATGGCATTGGCCACCGCCGAGTTGAGCACCTTGGCGATGATACGGGCACGCTTCGTGCCGAGCAGATTGAGCATCCGCAGGGCATCGGCGATCTGCCGGCTCCGGACCTGGTCGGCCAGCAGCCTCGTCTTCTGGGGTGAGACCCGTGAGTGTTTGAGTATGGCTTTTGCTTCCATGGTCTATCCCTTCCTCTGCGCCTTTCTGTCGGCCGCATGGCCGAAGAAGGTACGTGTGGGCGAAAACTCACCGAGCTTGTGCCCCACCATCTCCTCGGTGCAGTAGACAGGGACGAACTTCTTGCCGTTGTGCACGGCGAAGGTCAGTCCCACGAACTCGGGGAGGATAACCGAGCGCCTGGACCACGTCTTGATCACCTTGCGGCTGCCGGACTCCTGTGCCACGAGCACCTTGCCCAGCAGATGGTCGTCCACGAACGGCCCTTTCTTCATTGAACGGGACACGGCTTACTTCCTCCTCTTCACGATGTACTTGTTGGAGTCCTTGGTGCGCTTCCTGGTCTTGTGGCCCTTGGTCGAGACGCCCCACGGCGTGACGGGATGGTTGCCCTTCACGCGCCCTTCTCCGCCGCCGTGCGGATGGTCCACGGGGTTCATGGCCACGCCTCTCACCGTCGGCCTGATGCCGAGCCAGCGCTTCCTGCCGGCCTTGCCGAAGGTGATGTTGGAATGGCTGACATTGCCGACCTGGCCGATGGTGGCCTTGCATTCGGCATAGACCTTGCGGACCTCGCCGGAGGGCATCTTGATCTGGACGTAGTCGCCTTCCTTGGCCAGGACCTGTCCCGCAGTACCTGCCGACCTGATGAGCTGGCCGCCCCTGCCCGGTTTGAACTCCACGTTATGGACGCTGGTACCCAGGGGCATCATCTTCAGACTCAGGACGTTGCCCGTCCTGATCTCCGCCTCTTCCGAGGTGATGATCGTGCTGCCCACCTGCAGTCCTTCGGGCCAGATGATATAGCGCTTCTCCCCGTCGGCATACTGCACCAGGGATATCCTCGCCGAACGGTTGGGATCGTACTCCACCGTCATCACCTTTCCCGGCACGCCGACCTTGTCGCGCCTGAAGTCGATGATGCGATAGAGCCGGGTGCTGCCCCCGCCCTGATGACGGACGGTAACGCGGCCCAGGTTGTTGCGGCCGCTGTTCTTCTTGAGTCGATACGTAAGCGATTTTTCCGGTACGGCGGCGGTGATCTCCTCGAAGGTGGAGACCGTCATGGTCCTCCTGCCGGCCGATGTCGGTTTAAAGCCTCGAATGCTCATCGGTTATACCCCTTCATAGAACTCGATGGTCTCACCCGCTTTGAGCGTGACGATCGCCTTCTTCCAGTCGGAGCGCTCGAAGTGCCTGAATCCCCAGCGCTTGGTCTTTCCCTTGATATTCATGGTCCGCACGTCCTCGACGTGCACACCGAACAGCTCTTCCACGGCCTTCTTGATCTCGATCTTGTTGGCGTCCTTCGCCACGGAGAAGATCACCTTGTTGCCCTTTTCCTTGAGCATGGTGCCCTTTTCGGTGACCAGGGGCCGCTTGAGTATGCTACTTGCGGTCTTCATGGCTTCAGCCTCTCTACAATGAGCTCCACGGCCTTCAGGTCTATGACCAGCCCCTTGTACTTGAGGATGTCGTAGACGTTCAGACCGTTTACGTTCAGCAGCTTGCTCTTGGGATGGTTCCGGGAAGCCAGGGCCGTGTTCGCGCTCGCATCCCCCACGACCACCAGGGAGTTCTGCATGCCCAGAGCGCCCAGCGCCTTGACGTACTCCTTGGTCTTGGGCTCGGTGAAGTCCATGGCGTCCACGACCTTGAGCATGTTCTCGCCGGCCTTCATGCTCAGGGCCGAGCACAGGGCCAGCCTCCGCACCTTCTTGGGCAGATCCGTCTTGTAGTTCCTGCCGTTCGGTCCGAACACCACGCCGCCGTGCCTCCATATGGGCGACCGGTTGGTTCCTGCCCGGGCCCGGCCCGTCCCCTTCTGGCGCCACGGCTTCTTGCCGCCCCCGGAAACCTCGGAACGGCTCTTGGTCTTGGCCGTTGCGGCTCTGCGGTTGGCCATCTGCCATACCACCACGTCGTGGAGCAGATGAGGCCTCACCTCGGTGCCGAACACGCTCTCGTCGAGCTGGATCTCTTTTACCTTCTCGCCTGCAATGTTGAATACATCAACGACCGGCATGGCTTAACCCTCTTGCTTCCGCAATATGACGAGCTGACCCTTGTTGCCGGGCACGGCACCGCGGATAGCGATCATATTCCTGTCTTCGAAAATGTCCACGACCTTCAATCCCTTGACCGTAACCTGTTTGTTGCCCAGCTGGCCGGACATCTTCTTTCCCTTGATGACCTTTCCGGGAGAGGTGTTCGTGCCGATGGACCCGGTTTCGTTCAGGATGAGCGAGCCGTGACTTGCCGGCAGGCCGCCGAAGTTGTGCCTGCGGACCACGCCTGCATAGCCCTTTCCCTTCGAGACGCCGGTGATCTTGACGGTCTCACCCTTGGCGAACACCTCGGATGCCTTGATCTCCTGGCCCACTTCCACGGCGCTCATGTCATCGCACGAGACCTCGCGGAGGTGGTAGAAATATCCCTTGCCCGCCCTGTCCTGATGGCCCTTGACGGGCTTGCTGACGCGCGCCTCCTTCTTCTCGCCGAAGCCGAGCTGCAGCGCATCGTAGCCGTCGCGATCCTGAATCTTCTTCTGGATCACGTAGCAGGGACCCACCTGTATGAGCGTGACGGGAACAATCTCGCCGTTCTCGTTGAATATCTGGCTCATGCCGAGCTTTTTTCCGATTATACCCTTGATCATGACTGTCTCCGATGTAAACTAAAGCTTGATCTCCACATCCACCCCGGCCGAGAGGTCCAGCTTCATGAGGGAATCCACGGTCTGCTGGGTGGGGTCGAGGATGTCGAGGAGCCGCTTGAAGGTGCGGATCTCGAACTGATCCCGGGATTTCTTATCCACGTGAGGAGACCTCAAAACGCAGAAGCGCTCGATCTTCGTGGGCAGGGGAATGGGCCCGGCAACCCTGGCACCGGTCCTGCGTGCCGCATCGACGATCTCCTGAACCGACTGGTCGATGAGCTTGTGGTCGTATCCTTTCAGTCGTATGCGTATCCTTTGGGTCTCCATTGCTCTTTGCTCCTGTTAATCTTCTATGATCTTGACGATGACGCCGGAAGCTACGGTCCTGCCTCCCTCCCGGATGGCAAACCGCAGGCCCTCTTCCATCGCAATCGGCGCGATCAGCTTCACTTCCATCGTCACGTTGTCCCCGGGCATCACCATCTCCACCCCCTCGGGCAGCTTGATGTCCCCCGTCACGTCCGTCGTCCGAAAATAAAACTGCGGCCGGTACCCCGTGAAAAACGGCGTGTGCCGACCACCCTCTTCCTTCTTCAATACGTATACCTCAGAACTGAAATGCGTGTGCGGCATGATCGACCCAGGCTTCGCTACCACCTGACCCCGCTCTACCTCCTCACGCTTCGTCCCGCGTATCAATACCCCTATGTTGTCACCGGCCCGCCCCTCGTCCAGCGTCTTCCGGAACATCTCAACTCCCGTGCACACCGTCTTGATCGTCGGCCGGATACCTATGATCTCAACCTCTTCCCCTACCTTGATCACCCCGCGCTCTACTCGGCCCGTCACCACCGTCCCCCGCCCGCTGATCGTGAATATGTCCTCAACAGGCATCAAAAACGGCTTGTCTATGTCCCGCGCAGGCTCAGGTATGTACGCATCCACCGCATCCATCAGCTCGAACACACACTTCGCATCCGCACTGTCAGGATCGTCCGTCTCCAACGCCTTCAACGCACTCCCCCGGATGATCGGTATCTCGTCCCCAGGAAAATCATACGCACTCAACAGCTCCCGAAGCTCCAGCTCCACCAGCTCCAACAGCTCCGGATCGTCCACCTGGTCCACCTTGTTCATGAACACCACCATCGCCGGCACGTTCACCTGCTTCGCCAGCAAGATGTGCTCCCGCGTCTGCGGCATCGGCCCATCACTCGCAGCCACCACCAGGATCGCTCCGTCCATCTGCGCCGCACCCGTGATCATGTTCTTGATGTAGTCAGCATGCCCCGGACAGTCGATGTGCGCATAGTGACGCGTCGCCGTCTGATACTCAACGTGCGCCGTGTTGATCGTGATCCCACGCTCCTTCTCCTCCGGAGCCTTGTCGATCTGATCGTACGCTACATACTCGCTCAGTCCCTTCTTCGCCAGATGCTTCGTGATCGCCGCCGTCAACGTCGTCTTCCCATGATCAATATGACCAATCGTCCCCACATTCACATGCGGCTTCGTCCTCTTGAATGTCTCCTTAGCCATGGATCTGTCCTCCTCTGGAAACTTTTAAGGTCTCGGAGATGCCGGCAGGCACCGGTTCATAGTGGGAGACCTGCATGGTAAAGGTTGCCCGGCCCTGGGAAAGCGAGCGCAACGTCGTCGCATAGCCGAACATCTCTGCCAGGGGCACCTGTGCTGCAACCACCCTGACGTCCGACCTGGTGTCCATCCCGAGCACCTTGCCTCTTCGGGACGATAGGTCGCTGATCACGTCTCCGATATAATCCGCAGGGCAGACCGCCTCGACGTCCATGATGGGCTCGAGCATGATGGGGCCTGCCTTCTTCATCGCGTTCTTCATGGCCATGGACCCCGCGATCTTGAAGGCGAGCTCCGATGAATCCACCTCGTGGAACGAACCGTCCAGCAGCGAAATCCGGATGTCCTGAACAGGATATCCGGCTATGGGACCGATCTCCAGGGATTCCTCCACTCCCTTCTTCACAGCGGGTATGTACTCCCTGGGGATCACACCGCCCACGATCTTGTTGACGAATTCGAAGCCGCTCGCGGCTTCCAGCGGCTCCATGGATATGACCACATGGGCGTACTGGCCGTGGCCGCCGGTCTGCTTGACGTACTTGCAGGTCTCCTGCACGGTCTTGGTGATGGTCTCCCGGTAGGCGACCTGGGGCTTGCCCACGTTGGCTTCGACGCTGAATTCGCGGCGGAGCCTGTCCACGATGATCTCCAGGTGAAGCTCGCCCATGCCGGAGATCAGGGTGTCTCCGGTTTCCCGGTCCGACTGCACGCGGAAGGAAGGGTCCTCCATGGCGAGCCGGGAGAGCGCAAAACCGAGCCGCTCCTGATCGCCCTTGCTCCTGGGCTCGATGGCAATGGAGATGACCGGCTCGGGGAAGTCCATGGACTCCAGGACGATGGGCTCGGCCGGATCGCTCAGGCTGTGGCCGGTGATGGTATTCTTGAGACCCAGCACAGCGGCTATCTCACCGGCGAAGAGCTCCTTGATCTCCTCACGCTTGTCCGCGAACATGCGTACGAGGCGGCCGATGCGCTCCTTCTTGCCCGTGCTGCAGTTGTATACGGCATCGCCCGAGTTCAGCGTGCCCGAATAGACGCGGATAAAGGTGAGCTGGCCCACGTAAGGGTCGTTCATGACCTTGAAGGCCAGGGCGGCAAACGGCTCGTCGTCGCGCGGGTTGCGGCTCGCATCGTCGCCGGATTCGGTCTTCCCCTTCACGGCCCCGATCTCCACCGGCGAGGGCAGGAAGTCCACCACGGCATCCAGCAGCGGCTGGACGCCCTTGTTCTTGAAGGCGGTCCCGCAGAGCACCGGCGTAACGGCGCCGATGAGGGTGCCCTTCTTGACGGCCTTCCTGATGGCATCATTCCCGATGACCTCGCCCGCCAGATAGGCGCCCATGACCTCATCGTCCACGTCGCAGAGCGACTCGATGAGGCGCTCGCGGTATTCCTCGGCCTTGCCCCGGTACTCGGGGGGGATGTCGATGAAGGAATAGCTGGACCCTTTGGTGGATTCGTCGAAGATGACGGCCTTCATCTCGAGGAGGTCCACAACGCCCGTGAACCGTTCCTCCTGCCCCATGGGGATCTGGAGCGCCACGGCATTGGCCCCGAGCTTGTTCCTGATCTGCTCCACCACGCTGAAGTAGTTGGCGCCCACGCGGTCCATCTTGTTCACGAAGGCCAGCCTGGGAACGTGGTACCGTTCGGCCTGCCTCCAGACCGTCTCGCTCTGGGGCTCCACGCCGCCCACGGCGCAGAATACCGCCACGGCGCCGTCGAGAACCCTCAGGGAGCGCTCCACCTCGATGGTGAAGTCCACGTGCCCGGGGGTGTCGATGATGTTGATGATGTGATCTTTCCAGGAACAGGTGGTGGCCGCCGACGTGATGGTGATGCCGCGTTCCTTCTCCTGATCCATCCAGTCCATGGTGGCCTGGCCGTCATGCACCTCGCCGATCTTGTAGCTCCGTCCCGTGTAGTAGAGAATACGCTCGGTAGTCGTGGTCTTGCCCGCATCGATGTGGGCCATGATACCGATGTTTCTGAGTCTCTCTATGGGGACAGAACGTTTCACTGCCGTATTCCTTATTCTTATTAGTGGTCTTGTTACCAGCGATAGTGCGCAAACGCCTTGTTGGCCTCCGCCATCTTGTGCGTGTCTTCTTTCTTCTTGATGGATGTTCCGCGGTTGTTGTAGGCATCGAGGAGTTCCGCCGCCAGTCGTTCGCTCATGGTGTGTTCCGAGCGCTCACGGGCGGCGTTGATGATCCATCTCCTGGCAAGCATGTCTCTCCGGTCCGGCCGGACTTCCTGGGGAACCTGGTAGGTGGCGCCGCCGATCCTGCGGGAGCGTACTTCCAGGGACGGCTTCACGTTGTCGAAGCCCTTGAGAAAGACCTGCAGCGGGTCTTCCTTGGTCCTGTTGGCAAGGATGTCCAGCATGTCATAGAAGATCATCTCGCTGACCGACTTCTTGCCGTCCCACATGAGACAGTTGATGAACTTGGCAACATTCAGGTCCCCGAACTTGGGATCCAGGGCGATATCTCTCTTCAGGCTTCCTCTGTTTTTCCTCGGCATGGCGAATCCTCTACTTCGGTCTCTTGGTGCCGTACTTGGACCGGCTCTTGCGGCGTTCAGAGACCCCTTCCGAGTCCATGACGCCGCGTATGATATGATAGCGGACACCGGGAAGATCCTTGACGCGGCCGCCCCTGATCATCACCACCGAGTGCTCCTGCAGATTGTGTCCCTCACCCGGAATATAGGACGTCACCTCATATCCGTTGGTCAGCCGCACACGGGCGACCTTCCTCAGGGCCGAGTTGGGCTTCTTGGGGGTGGTGGTGTACACCCTCACGCAGACGCCCCGCTTCTGGGGGCATGCCTGCAGGGCCCTCGTCTTCTGTCTCTTCTCGACAGTCTTCCTGCCTTTTCTCACGAGCTGGTTCAGTGTGGGCATTGCGTATCTTCCTTCTCACGTAATCGCTAGAGATAACTTACCTGAATCCATGATCAGATAGCCGCAGTCTTCTATCAATGTGCGCCTTGTTCTGTCAAGGACTTTCTATACGAAATCCTCCTCGAAGATATCGTCCTCGCCAAGCTCGATGTCCACCTTGCGGTAGACCGGGAACCCGGTACCCGCAGGGATGAGTCGGCCCATGATGACATTCTCCTTGAGCCCCACGAGGTGGTCGACCTTGCCCTCCACGCTGGCCTCGGTGAGCACCCTCGTGGTTTCCTGGAAGGATGCCGCAGAGATGAAGCTCTCGGTGTTCAGGCTCGCCTTGGTGATGCCGAGCAGGTACGGCTCGGCAACGGCGGGTCTGAGACTCTGGCTCACCATGCGCTGGTTCTCCTCCTCGAAGATGAACTTGTCCACATATTCGCCTTCGATCATGTCCGTGTCGCCCGGGTCCTTGATCTTGACCCGTTTCAGCATCTGGCGGACGATGACCTCGATGTGCTTGTCGTTGATGCGCACGCCCTGGAGCCGGTACACCTCCTGGACCTCGTTCACCAGGTACTTGGCCAGATCCTTTTCGCCCCTGATACGCAGGATGTCGTGGGGATCCACGGCGCCGTCCATGAGGGGCTCGCCGGCACGGACCACATCGCCTTCATGCACCGAGATGTGCTTGTTCTTGGGGATCATGTAGTCCTTGGCCGAGCCGATCTCCGGGGTGATGGTGACCTTGCGCTTGCCCTTGGTGTCCTTGCCGTAGGCCACCTCGCCGTCGATCTCGGTGACCACGGAGCACTCCTTGGGGCGTCTCGCCTCGAAGAGCTCGACCACCCGGGGCAGTCCGCCCGTGATGTCCTTGGTCTTGGTGGTCTCCCGGGGGATCTTCACGAGCACGTCACCCGGGAACACCTCGTCCCCTTCCTTTATAAAGATATGGGCACCCACCGGCAGGTTGTACCTGGCCTGGTTCTTGGTACCCGGGATCTTGGCTATCTTGCCTGCATCGTCGGTGACATAGATGCGGGGCCTCAGCTCCGGGTCCTTGGGCTCTATGATGACCGCCCGGGACAGGCCCGTGACCTCGTCGATGTGCTCCATGACCGTGATCTCTTCCACCATGTCCTGGAACTTGGCCTTGCCGGCCACGTCGGTAAGGATGGGGATGGTGTAGGGGTCCCATTCGGCCAGCAGGTTTCCTGCCTCGACCTTCTGCCCGTCGGCCACCTTGACCTTGGCGCCGTACACGATGGAGTACGTCTCACGCTCGCGGCCGCCCTCATCCACCAGTGCCACCATACCGTTGCGGTTCATGGCCACGAGTTCGCCTTCCCTGCCCATGGAGACTTTCAGATCCTTGTACCTGGCCGTTCCTGCATGGTTGAACTTGATGCTCGACTGTTCCACGACCATGGCCGTACCGCCCACGTGGAAGGTTCTCATGGTGAGCTGGGTGCCGGGTTCGCCGATGGACTGGGCCGCGATGATGCCCACGGCCTCGCCGATGTTGACCATCCTGCCCCTGGCCAGGTCCTTGCCGTAGCACTTCGCACAGATACCGTGCTTGGACCGGCAGGCCAGTGCGGATCTCGCCACGACCTTCTCGATGCCCGCATCGTCCAGGAGCTTCACGTGCACTTCCGTGACCATGGTGTTGGCCGGTACCAGGATATCTCCGGTATACGGGTCGCGGATGTCGTCCAGGGTGACCCGGCCGAGGATCCTTTCACCCAGGTTCTGGATGATCTCGCCGCCTTCGATGAGGGCCTCCAGCTCGATGCCGTCCAGGGTACCGCAGTCCTCCTCGGTGACGATGACGTCATGCGCCACGTCCACCAGGCGGCGCGTGAGGTAACCGGAGTTGGCCGTCTTGAGCGCCGTGTCCGCCAGACCCTTGCGGGCGCCGTGGGTGGAGATGAAGTACTCGAGGACATCGAGGCCTTCCCTGAAGTTCGACTCGATGGGGGTCTCGATGATCTCGCCGGAGGGCTTGGTCATGAGTCCGCGGATGCCGGCCAGCTGCCTGATCTGCTGTGCCGAGCCTCTCGCGCCCGAGTCGGCCATCATGAAGATGGGGTTGAAGGATGGGAACTCCATGGTGGTGCCGTCCTTGAGCTTGATGGTATCGCTCTTGATGGTCTCCATCATGTCTCCGGCGATGTGATCGGTGACCTTGGTCCAGATGTCCACGATCTTGTTGTACCGCTCGCCGTCGGTGATGAGGCCTTCATTGTACTGGTTGATGATCTGGGCCACGTCGTCCTTGGCCTTGTCGATGATCACGCTCTTGGACTCCGGGATCTTCATATCATCGATGCCGATGGATATGCCGGCCTTGGTGGCGAACTGGTAGCCCAGGTCCTTGATGCGGTCTGCCAGCAGCACCGTATTCTTGTCGCCCGACATGGAGAAGCAGAGGTCAACGAGCTCTCCCAGGGCTTTCTTGGTCATGGGCCTGTTGATGGACTCGAAGGGGATCTCCTTGGGCACGATCTCCCGGAACAGCACCCTGCCCACCGTGGTGTCCAGGGTCCTTCCTTCCATGCGCACCTTGATGCGTGCATGAATGGAGACCACCCCGGCATCGAAGGCCGCACGGACCTCCTCGGGTCCGAAGAACGACATGCCCTGACCCACCGCATCCGGTTTCTCCCGGGTGAGGTAGTACATGCCGAGCACGATATCCTGGGTGGGGCCGATGATGGGCTTGCCGTGGGCCGGGGAGAGGATGTTGTTGGTGGACATCATGAGCACCCGGGCCTCGACCTGCGCCTCGATGGACAGCGGCACGTGCACGGCCATCTGGTCCCCGTCGAAATCGGCGTTGAAGGCCGGGCAGACCAGGGGGTGGAGCTGGATGGCCTTGCCTTCGATGAGGATGGGCTCGAAGGCCTGCATGCCGAGCCGGTGCAGCGTGGGGGCTCGGTTCAGGATGACGGGATACTCCTGGACCACCTCTGCCAGGCACTCCCAGACCTCGGGGGTCTCGTTCTCCACCATGCGCTTGGCGCTCTTGATGGTACTGACATATCCCTTGTATTCCAGCTTGTTGTAGATGAAGGGCTTGAAGAGCTCGATGGCCATCTTCTTGGGCAGGCCGCACTGGTGGAGCCTGAGGTCCGGGCCTGCGGTGATGACCGAGCGGCCGGAGTAGTCCACGCGTTTGCCCAGCAGGTTCTGGCGGAAGCGGCCCTGCTTGCCCTTGAGCATGTCGGAAAGGCTCTTTAAGGGCCTGCGGTTTGCGCCGGTGATGACGCGGCCCCGCCTGCCGTTGTCGAACAGGACGTCCACGGCCTCCTGGAGCATGCGCTTTTCGTTGCGCAGGATGATGTCCGGCGCGTTGAGCTCGATGAGCCTCTTGAGGCGGTTGTTCCGGTTGATGACCCTGCGGTAGAGGTCGTTCAGGTCGGACGTGGCGAACCTGCCGCCGTCCAGGGGGACCAGCGGCCTGAGGTCCGGAGGCAGCACCGGGACGACCTTCAGGATCATCCAGGACGGGTCCTGCCAGGGCTTGAGGTAGTCGATCTCGTCATGGGAGAGCTTCCGGGAGTCCACGAGCCGGTCGATCACCTCGTTGATCTTGGGGATGACGGCCTTCTTCTCCTCGTAGGTCGTGGTCTCCTCCCAGCGTTTTACCACCTTGCGGCATTCGGTGAGCAGCTCGCCGAGCGCCCTCCTGAACTGCTCGTCCTTCTCCAGGTGGAAGCGGTCCTCTATGAAGGCCATGAGCTCGGCCGGCTCGATGCCCCTGAAGACATTGACCATCCGCAGGCGCCTGCTGAGCTTCTTCTTCTTGGCCTCGCTCTTGGTCTTGGAGGTCTCCTCCTTGAGCTTGTTGGAGATGTCCAGAATATCGAGGTCCCTGATGAGCTCGTCCACCGCCTCGGCCCCCATCTTGGCGGAGAAGCTGCCGATGCCGTACTTGTCCACGGCCTGGCGGAACTTGTCCTCGGTGAGCAGCTCGCCCTTGCGGAACGGGGCATCCTTGGGATCGGTGATGATGTAGCTCTCGAAGTAGAGAACCCGCTCCAGTTCCTTTATGGAGAGGTCGAGCAGCGCCCCGATCTTGCTGGGCAGGCTCTTGAGGAACCAGATATGCGCCACGGGCGTGGCGAGCTCGATGTGTCCCATGCGCTCGCGCCGTACCCGCGAATCGATGACTTCAACCCCGCACTTCTCGCAGACCACGCCCCGGTGCTTCATCCGCTTGTACTTGCCGCAGATGCACTCGTAGCTCTTGATGGGCCCGAAGATGCGCGCGCAGAACAGACCGTCCCGCTCCGGCTTGAAGGTCCGGTAGTTGATGGTCTCCGGCTTCTTCACCTCGCCGTAGGACCATGCCAGGATCTTCTCGGGCGACGCCAGCCCGATGCGGACGGCCATGTAATTGGAAGGATCCTTGGGTTTCTCGAAATAGCTGTATAAATCTTCCAATGTTATCCCCCCTTAGTGTTGTCCCTGGCCCTCGATGAGCGAGATGTCCAGGCCTAAGCTCTTGAGCTCTCTGGTGAGAACGTTGAATGACTCGGGTATGCCGGGTTCCAGCTCGTGCTGGCCCTTGACGATGGACTCGTACATCCGGGTCCTGCCCGCCACGTCGTCGGACTTGACCGTGAGGAACTCCTGCAGCGCATAGGCGGCGCCGTAGGCCTCGATGGCCCAGACCTCCATCTCGCCGAGACGCTGGCCGCCGAACTGGGCCTTGCCCCCCAGCGGCTGCTGGGTGACCAGCGAGTACGGGCCGATGGACCGGGCATGGATCTTGTCATCCACCAGGTGGTGCAGCTTGAGCATGTACATGATGCCCACCGTGACCTTGCTGTCGAATGGCTCGCCGGTCCTTCCGTCGAAGAGGGTGACGCGACCCTTGTCCGTCGAACCTGCCACCTTGAGCATGTTCGAGATCTCATCCTCGGTGGCGGAGTCGAACACGGGCACCGCCACGGTGAGACCTTCTTCCTTGATCTTTGCGGCCAGGTCGAGCAGCTCCTCGCGGGAGGCCTTTTCCAGGATCCTGCTGATCTTCTTGGAGGCGTAGACCTTCTTGAGCATGCCCTTGAGGTCGTCGTCGGAGAACTCCTCCTCTATCATCCTGTTGATCATCTCGCCGATGCCGTGCATGGCCCAGCCGAGGTGGGTCTCCAGGATCTGACCCACGTTCATGCGCGAAGGCACGCCCAGAGGGTTGAGCACGATGTCCACGGGCCTGCCGTCTTCGAAGAACGGCATGTCCTCCTCGGGCAGGATGCGGGAGATGACGCCCTTGTTGCCGTGGCGTCCGGCCATCTTGTCGCCCACTGAGAGCTTGCGCTTGATGGCCACGTAGACCTTGACCATCTTGTTCACGCCCGGGGGCAGGTCGTCGCCGGCGGAGAGCTTTTCGATCTTGGTGTCATAGAAGTCGAGAATGAGCTTCTTCTGATGGTCGACCCTGCCGATGACCTTCTCGATCTCACGCTCGATCTCATCGCCCTCGGTGATGCGGATGTCCTTGAAGTCGTCGATCCTGAGCTGGTCGAGCATGTCCTTGGTGATGAGGTTGCCCTTCTTGGCGATGATGGTGTCACCCAGGTGGGACAGCATGGGCCCGGAGAGCTTCTTGCCCACGAGCAGGTCTTCCAGCCTCGCCCTGGCGCCGTCGCCCAGGATGGCCATCTCGTCGTCCTGGTCCTTGCGGAGCTGCTCGATCTCCCCCTGCTCGATCTGCAGGGTGCGTTCGTCCTTCTCCTGACCTCGCCGGTTGAAGACCCGCGCGTCGATGATGGTGCCTTCGATACCGGGCGGTACGCGCAGCGACGTGTCCTTCACCTCGCTGGCCTTCTCGCCGAAGATGGCCCGCAGGAGCTTCTCCTCGGGGGAGAGCTGGGTTTCGCCCTTGGGCGTGACCTTGCCTACGAGAATATCGCCCGGCTTGACCTCGGCACCGATGCGGATGATGCCCGAATCGTCGAGGTCCTTGAGCGCCTCTTCTCCGGCATTGGGGATGTCGCGGGTGATCTCTTCGCTGCCGAGCTTCACGTCGCGGGCCATGACCTCGAACTCCTCGATGTGCACCGAGGTGTAGAAGTCCTCCTTCACCACGCGCTCGGAAATGAGGATGGCGTCTTCATAGTTATAGCCGCCCCACGGCATGAAGGCGACCACGAGGTTCCTGCCGAGGGCCAGCTCGCCGTTCTTGGTGGCCGGGCCGTCGGCGATGATCTCGTTCCTGCCCACGTGCTGGCCCTTGCGCACGATGGGCTTCTGGTTGAAGGAGGTGTTCTGGTTGGCCCGTTTGAACTTGGTGAGCCGGTAGATGTCGATGCCGGTATCCTCGTGATGCTTGCCCAGGGAATCGGCCTTGATGACGATGCGCTGGCTGTCAACATCCTGTACGGTCCCGGCGCGGTGCGAGACGACGCACACGCCCGAGTCCCTTGCCACGAGCTGTTCGATGCCGGTTCCCACCACGGGCGGGACGGAGAAGAGCAGCGGAACGGCCTGGCGCTGCATGTTGGAGCCCATGAGCGCCCGGTTGGCGTCGTCGTGCTCGAGGAACGGGATGAGGTTCGCGGACACGGAGAAGAGCTGGTTCGTCGCCACGTCCATGTAGGTGACCTGGTCCCGGGTGACGGTGGAGTACTGGCCGTTGCGCACGCGGACGCGCACCATGTCGGCGATGATCCTGCCGTCGTCGTCCAGCGGCTCGGTGGCCTGGACGATGACCTGCTCGTCCTCCTCGATGGCGGAGAGGTAGTGCATCTCATCGGTGACCACCCCTTCCTTCACCACGTAGTAGGGGGTCTCGATGAACCCGAACTCGTTGACGCGGCCGTAGGTCGACAGGGAGACGATGAGACCGATGTTCGGCCCTTCCGGCGTCTCGATGGGGCACACCCGGCCGTAGTGGGACGGGTGCACGTCACGCACCTCGAACACGGCGCGTTCGCGCGTGAGGCCGCCGGGCCCGAGCGCCGAGAGTCTGCGCTTGTGGGTGATGGCTGACAGCGGGTTGGTCTGGTCCATGAACTGGCTCAGCTGGCCTGAGCCGAAGAATTCCCTGATCACCGCGGTGACCGGCTTGGGATTGATGAGGTTGTTGGGCATCATGGTCTCCACGTCCTGGAGGCTCATGCGCTCCTTGATGGCGCGTTCCATCCTCACCAGTCCGATGCGGTACTGGTTCTCCAGCAGCTCGCCCACGGAGCGGACCCTGCGGTTGGACATGTGGTCGATGTCGTCCACTGTTCTTCCAGGGGCACCGTCCCGGAGCTCCAGGAGGTACTTCACGGTGAAGAGGATGTCTTCCTTGCGGAGCACGGTGAGGTCCAGGGAGGCCTCCTCCTCGCTGATGTGGAGCTTCTGGTTGATCTTCATCCTGCCCACCCGGGAAAGGTCATAGTAGGAAGGATTGAAGAACAGGTTGTCGAAGAAGTGGGTAGCGATCTCGAGGGTGGGGGGGTTGCTCGGCCTCAGGCGGCGGTATATTTCGATGAGCGCCTCCTCGGGGGTGTCCACCTTGTCCAGGGCCAGGGTCTTGCTAAGCGACGAGCTGTACATGATCTCGTCGTAGTAGATGGCCTTGATCTCGGTGATGCCCATCGTATGGAGCTTCTCGAGCAGCTCGTCGGTGATCTCCTCGTTGGCGTCGGCGATGATCTCGCCGGTGGCCATGTCCACGATATCGTCGGCCAGGACCTTGCCGAGGAGATCGCTCTCCTCAAGGATGACGGGCTCGAAGACCTTGCCCTTGTACTTGCTCGCCGTCTTGGCGGTAATCTTGCGGCCCGCCTTGACGACGGCCTCGTCGGAGTCCTTGAGCTTGAGGTCGAAGTCCACCTTGAGGCCGACCAGGTTCTCGATGTCGATGTGCTTGTGGACCGCCTCGCCCTCGAAGGTATAGCGCTCCTTGGGGTAGTAGATGGCCAGGACGTCCTGGTTGGAAAACCCCATGGCCTTCATGAGGGTGGTCACTGGCATCTTCCTGCGCCGGTCGATCCTGAGGTAGAGGATGTTCTTCGCATCGAAATCCAGGTCGAGCCAGGAGCCGCGCGCCGGGATGATGCGCGCGGAGAAGAGTACGCGGCCGCCGGTCGCGGCCCGTGCCGTGGTCTTGTCGAAGAAGATGCCCGGCGAACGGTGGAGCTGGTTCACGATGACCCGCTCCGTTCCGTTGATGATGAAGGTGGAACTCGGGGTCATGAGCGGGATCTCGCCGAAATAGACCTCCTGCTCCTTGATGTCCCTGATGCTCTGGGTTCCGGACTCCTCGTCGCGGTCATAGACCACGAGCCTCACCTTGAGGTTCACAGGCGCGGAAAAGGTGAGCCCCTTCTGGAGGCACTCGTCCATGTCGTACTTCGATTCACCCAGCCGGTATTCCACAAATTCCAGAGATGCGTCCTCATTGAAATCCTTGATGGGGAATACGGATTTGAACACCTGCTGAAGACCGATGTTCTTCCTTTTCTCCGGCGGCACGTCCTTCTGCAGAAAGGTACTGTAGGACGACTTCGGGAGCTCGACCAGGTCGGGGATCTCCAAGGTGGTCTGCCTTTTGCCGAAGTTTTTCCGCCTCAACTGAGGATTTAAAAGGATGCTTTCTATCATCTTTCGGGTCTTCCTCTTTTCACGGATTATGGTGCATGTTCAAGGTAAGAAAGGGGGTCAGGCGCCGCCTTTCCCCCTCCCAGCGGTGTCCGTTCCTTGTGCTACTTGATCTCGACGACGGCGCCGACTTCCTCGAGCTTCTTCTTGGCATCTTCGGCCTCGTCCTTGTTGACGCCCTCCTTCAGGGTCTTGGGAGCGCCTTCAACCACGTCCTTGGCCTCTTTCAGGCCGAGGTCGGTCAGGGCGCGCACTACCTTGATGACCTGGATCTTCTGGGGTCCCACATCCTTGAGCACCACGTCGAAGGTGGTCTTCTCTTCGGCTGCGGCGGCGGGTGCGCCGCCGGCTGCGGGCATGGCGGCAACGGCCGCAACTGGTGCGGCGGCGGTGACACCGAACTTGTCTTCAAGCTCCTTGACGAATTCTGCCAGCTCGAGAACGGTCATGCTCTCGATGAACTTTATGACATCTTCACGGGTAATCTGTGACATTCTTACTCTCCTTGTGCTTTCTTGTTTTCAATGGCTTTGAGTACGTAGACCAGCTGCGAAAGTATTGCCGCCAGCACGCCCACGAAGTTGGAAACCGGGGCGTTGAGCGACCCGAGCATGCGAGCAAGCAGCACTTCCCTGGGCGGCATCTTTGCCAGCTCCTGGATGTCTGCCTGGCTCATGGCCCGCTTACCCAGCATGCCGCCCTGGATCTCGAGCTTCTCGTTGTCCTTGGCAAAGTTCACCAGGGCCTTGGCCACGGCCACCGGATCGCTGTGCGCGATGGCGATCGCCGTGGGGCCCACGAAGAACTGACCGATGCCCGCTGCAGGCGTCCCTTCGGAAGCCCTTCTGAGAAGGGTGTTCTTCACGACCTGATAGGACCCGTCTGCGCCTGTAATGTCCCTCCTGAGCTTGGTGATCCTCTCCACGTTCAGACCCATATAGTCCGTGATGAAGACCGCCTGGGACCTGTCCAGCTCATCGTGCAGGACCTGCACCAATTGTTCTTTTTCTTCCCTTTTCAATGAAACACCTCACCCCTTTCTTTTTTGGATTCATCCTGTCAAAGGGTGCATCGGGGATATCCTACCCGGATCTCGGCGGGAATGATTAAGCGCGTGCGAGCCGCTCCCGCTGTCTTTGACCAGGATTTGTTTACTTCAGTATGCTCGATACTTCGGACGGATCGATCCTCACGCCCGGACCCATGGTGCTGGATACGGCCAGGCCCTTGACGTAGGTCCCCTTGGAACCGGAGGGCTTGAGCTTCATGATCATCTCGAGCAGCACCTTGAAATTGTCCAGGATCTTGTCCCTGCCGAAGGACACCTTTCCCACGCTGCAGTGCACGATGCCGACCTTGTCCACACGGAAGTCCACCCGTCCGGCCTTCATGTCGGTGACGGCCTTGGCCACATCGAAGGTCACCGTGCCGAGCTTGGGGTTCGGCATCAATCCGCGGGGGCCCAGCACCTTGCCCAGTTTGCCCACGGTCCCCATAAGGTCCGGGGTGGCGATGACCTTGTCGAACTCCAGCCAGCCGCCCTGGATCTTCTCTGCCAGGTCCTCGGCGCCCACATGATCGGCCCCTGCGTCCCTGGCTTCCTTTTCCTTCTCACCTTTCGCGAACACCAGGACCCTGGTGGTCTTGCCCGTTCCGTGGGGAAGGACCACCGATCCGCGGACCATCTGGTCGGCATGCCGGGGGTCGACCCCGAGCCTCAGGGCCACGTCGACGCTCTCGTCGAACTTGGCATAGGCGTTCTCCACCACGAGCGTGAGCGCGTCAGGAAGCGCGTATTTTTTCTGAGGGTCGACCTTGTTCCTCGCCTCAGTGTATTTCTTGCCACTCCTCGCCATAACGTGCATCTCCTTCAGTCAACGATCTCGATCCCCATGCTCCGGGCGGTGCCCGCGATGATGTTCACGGCATTGTCCATGTCCTGTGCATTGAGGTCATTCATCTTCTGTTTCGCGATCTCCATCACCTGGGAGCGCGTCACCTTCCCCACCTTGTCCTTGTTGGGGACCGACGACCCCTTTTCGAGCCCCGCAGCCTTGAGCAGCAGGGTGGAAGCCGGCGGGCTCTTGGTGATGAAGGTAAACGAACGGTCCTGGTAAACGGAGATCTCCACGGGGATCTTGAACCCGCGCTGCTTGTCCGTGGCGGCGTTAAACGCCTTGCAGAACTCCATGATGTTCACGCCGTGCTGACCCAGAGCCGGGCCGACGGGGGGCGACGGCTTGGCCTCGCCTGCAGGGATATGAATCTTTATCTTTGCCAGTATTTTCTTAGCCATGTGCTACCTCTAACGGATCTATTTCTTGGTTATCTGGTCGAAGTTGAGTTCCACGGGTGTCGAGCGTCCGAAGATGCTCACGAGCACGCGCACCTTTCCCTTGTCGGGCTTGCAGTCATCCACGACGCCGCTGAAGTTCTGGAACGGGCCTTCATTGACGATCACGGCGTCACCCACGGCGAATTCGCACTTGAAGGACTGAGCCTCCATGCCGTCTTCGAGCTGTGCCTTAAGGGTCTCCACCTCGATATCGGGGATGGTGGACGGCGACGTCTTCCCTCCCACGAAACCGGTGACCTTGGGCGTGCTCATGACCACATGCCAGGTCTTGTCGGTCAGGGCCATCCTGACCAGTATATAGCCGGGGAAGTACTTCCTGGCAGCGGCCTTCTTCTTGCCCTGGGTAGCCTTCTTGATCTGCTCCGAAGGCACGAGGATGCCGGAGAAATGATCCTCTACATTATAGGCCTTGATGCGCTCTTCCAAGGACTTCTTGGCCTTGTGCTCGTAGTTGGAGTGGGTGTGGACCACGTACCACTTGTGTTCCTGATTCTCATCCATGGTTTCTTACCCGACACGCAAGACGAGTTTGACTGCCTGAGACAGGCTCGCATCGATGAACCAGAGGAACAGCGAGATGATCACGCTGATGATGACCACGGCGATCGTCCCGTTCATGACCTCTTTCCTGCCCGTCCAGGTTACCTTGTTCCATTCGGCCCTGATCTCCTTGAAGAACTGCTGGACCTTCAGAAACACCGCTAGCTTTTCATTTTCCATACGTTTCCTGCCAACCAAACTGGCAGGCCAGGAGGGACTCGAACCCCCAGCATCCGGATTTGGAGTCCGGCGCTCTGCCATTAGAGCTACTGGCCTGCACTTAATTTTATTTCGTCTCTTTGTGGAGCGTATGAGTCCTGCAGCTCGGGCAGTACTTCTTCTGCTCCAGCTTATCCGTGGATTTCTTCTTGTTCCGTGTCGAGTTGTAGTTGCGCCTCTTGCAGTCGGAACATGCCAGCGTAATCAAGTCTCTCATGGATCTGTCCTAATTAATCTTCTATGATCTTGACGATGACGCCGGAAGCTACGGTCCTGCCTCCCTCC
>ERZ795057.598-NODE-598-length-36543-cov-8.633743_pt1 | contig 36543 bp, 27 predicted proteins | sample MGYA00375141_ERZ795057 | MGnify/ENA primary metagenome ERZ795057 (study PRJEB30186, sample SAMN05720163) | activated sludge metagenome | isolation source: Anaerobic digester | place: Hong Kong | collected 2015-01-26 ...
GAGTAGTAAATGGGTAATCACCGATTTTTGGTTTGGCATTCGTGCTTTTTGACAGTAAAGTGGATTTCCCTGCATTTGGAAAGCCTACGTATCCCACATCTGCAATTGTTTTCAATTCCAAATACAATGGTTTTTCTTCTCCAGCTGCCCCATGTTCAGCAATATGGGGTACATGTTCAATTGAGTTAGCAAAAGAAGAGTTTCCTTTGCCTCCAATTCCTCCCTTAGCAATTTCAATTTCACATCCGTGTGTGTGAAGGTCAGCAAGTAAAAGAATAGAGGGAGTACTTTCAGAGCCCGATTCGATAAGCTTTTCGGGTTCTTTCATTTCGTATATCAATGTTCCAACAGGCACAGGAATGAACGTGTGTTTACCATTCCGACCATGCTTAAGTTGACCTTCTCCGGGTTTTCCATTTTCTGCAGAATAAAAACGTTTGTTCTGAAATGAACTCAGAGATGATATGCCTTGATCTGCTTGAAAAAAGATGCTGCCCCCTCGACCACCATGGCCTCCATCAGGGCCACCTTTTTGAATGTATTTTTCTCTGCGGAAGCTGATGCAGCCATTACCACCGTTACCGGCTTTTACGTGAATAGTAATTTCATCAAGAAACAACATTTATATGGTAATCCTGTCCAACAAAAAAAGCCCTTTCATTCTCGAAAGGGCTTTTATATGAAAGAAGGTCTTGTTAATTAGCATCTGGATAGACAGAGACTTTTTTCCTTGAACGACCGTATCGTTCAAATTTTACCCGTCCAGTTGTTGTGGCACAAAGGGTGAAATCTTTACCTTGTAAAACATTAAACCCAGGATAAATTCGATTGCCACGTTGTCGGACTATAATGTTACCACCTTGGGCGATTTGACCATCATATAGCTTAACACCAAGGTATTTTGGATTCGAATCTCTACCATTTGAACCAGTTTTGTTTTTTCTACCCATAGTAAACTCCTACGCATTAAAAGTAAGGTCGCAAAAAATTAATATACCACAAATTGGTATTTTTACAAATTTCTTCATAGAGTAATCGTAATCGTCTGGGTTGATCCTCCCATTGAATCTCTGCGCCAAAAGCTTCGGCAATAAAACGAAGAGGAACAAAAGTTCTTCCGTTTTGAATGACGGGTGGTGCATCCAAGATTATGGGATTATCATCAATCGACGCAATAGTAGAACCAACTTTCATCACAATGGTCTTTTTGTCAAGCAAGATCGTAATCGTCTGGGTTGATCCTTCCCATTGAATCTCTGCGCCAAAAGCTTCGGCAATCACTCGGATAGGAACAACAGTACGTCCGTTTAAAATGAAGGGAGCAGCATCCATTGTTTTCGGTTTATTGTTGATTAATACAGTTTTGTTTCCAATCTGGAATTGTATTACAACAGATTCTTTTGAAACTACAAAGTGAATGTCAATTTCCTGGTTGCCACCATTGGATGTGAACATTATCTTACCAGTATTTTTGCCTTTTTTTGCTTTTTCAACATTAAATGAAAGGGTAATAGTCTTTTTTCTTCCTCCGAGAAGAGCAAATGAGTGATCTGATAAGCGTAACCATGATGCATCGTGTTCTATAGTTCCGTCCATACGAGCTTCACCATCATTATATATTACACATTCAATTTCAACATTCTGATCCTCGGTCTCAACTGTAAATATTCCATCTTCTGAGAGGTAGTCGCTTTCCAATCGTAGAATAGCGGGTTCTTCAATGATTTCCACTGAAACCGGGATTTCAATAGTCTCCTGCGAGAGCTCGAAAACAATGTTTTCTTGATATTGGGAAACCGATAGTTCTTTGTGTTTAAGTAGAATGGTAAAAACCTTTTCTTCACCACTTTCAAGTGTGAATCTCTTGTCGTCCATGTCAATAAAAGAAGGGATTTGTGTTATTTCTATAGTGGCATCGGCATCACCTTCATTTGAGATGGTTAGAGTTTCTTTAACATTTTTTGCTTCTTTGAGTGTTAAACTTCCAAATTTGATTTCTTCCTTATCGATCACAATTTCAGCAGCGACAATTGTTAGTGTCACACTAATTTCTTTGTTACCCCCATCAGATTCGATATATACAGTTCCAGCGTAATCTCCAGCTTTGAGTTTACTTGTACTGATGCTGACTTTTACATCAAAAGCATTTTCAGAAAAGGCACGAGGGCTTGAACGTAGCCATTCTTCCTTTGTAGAAGTAGTACCTGTAAGAGCGCCTTCATATACATTTGAAACTTTAATTGTTTCAGAAGCGTTCTGCCCACGTTTGATTTCACCAAAATTGATTGTGTTTGTGTCAATTTTTATTTCTGGAGAGTGAAGTACTTGCAGTTGGAAAGGGATGTTTTTTTCGTAGCTATCTCCTTGAAGTTGTAAAATACCTCTGTACACACCAGGTTCAAGATTACGGGTTGAAACACGAATCGTGTAAGAAGTTTCAGATAATTGAGGAAGATTAACGGATTTTTCTAACGAAAGGTAATTTTCTGCAATTTTTAAATTTACTGAAGCATCCTGAAGACCACAGTTTCGAATATTAATTTCTGCTTCAGCAGAGCTATTGGGTTTCATTTTTCCAAAATCGAGTTCGTTGGGGTAGGAAGCAATAACTGGGCCTAAATGGTTGATGTCTCCATGGCCAAAATCATAATAATCAGAATTGTCAACACCAACTCTAGTTTCAATCCAAGCATATACCCGTAACATTTCTGTTGACCATTTTGGATTAATTTCAATTGAAACCGATGTAGATCCATCTCCACTGATAGACGGGATACTACCTCCATCTCTTGATATAAAACGGTGACGTTTTTCTCCGTTTTGGGCTTTAACGTATAAAAAATCTTCTACCAGACAATACCATATTTCACCGCCCTCAGGTACATTTTCATACTCAATCTGAATGTTGACTGTTAGATTATCCATTGTGCTTTTGTCTACAGAAATGGAAGATGTAGCTCCTTTTGATTTTGCCTCTTTAATATCTTTTGTTAATGCATCTGTTGTTCTAGAGTCTGTTAATTTTGTATCAATAAAGAAAGAAGGATAATACGACATGCCAAGTTTATTTGCTCGTAATTGAGCGAATTTGTTCACCATTGCATCACCTTGGGTGGAGGGATGGTGTCTAATCAAGATGAAATCCCTTTCTCCATATTTATCATATATTCCATCCATCATTTCGGTTCCGCGAACGCAAGGACCACACCATGTAGCAGTAAATTGTTCTACTAAAACCATTTTTTTTACAATAGCTTTTGCAGGTTTTATGGAAACAGAAGTGCCTATAGCTCCAAGAGCTACCATGATACTCAACAGGATTGAAAACAATCGTTTCATAGTTTTCCTCCAAAATTTTCAAATATGGACTTGACTCATTTGTTTTTTATCGTAAAAATTCTTACTTTTCATTTGCATCTATGATACAAAATATAGTATACCAAAAAACTTTGGGAGGGCTACGATGAAACAGCATGTTCGTTTTTTTATACTTTTATTGGTTGGTTTACTTGTTTTCCAAGGTTCATTTTTTGTAAACCCTACTGCTCTTGCAATCCCATATCCTGGAAATGGATCTATAGAAGGATCAATAACCCCGGTAGATTGTGGTCGGGGCTTCCAGATAACTATTCGCAACTCAATGGGAGATTCACTTTGGGATGGATATACAGATGATCAAGGATATTTTTCCACACCATACAGTATACCCGAGGGAATAGCTTCAGTTGAGGCTGTTAAGATAGGGTGCAATGCATGGCCAAACCCACAACAAGTAAATGTAAAAGCAGATAAAAAATCAACTGTACGTTTTTCTTGCAAATGTCCTGGTTACAAAGAAAAAAATGCAAGAATTGTTGTATATATGCCAGTGAATTGCTTGGATGGTACTAGCGTTCGCATAACAGGCATAAGCAATAACCAGTCTATTACTATTACACAATTCAATACAGGTGGTTTTTTTGATTCAGGATGCGAGCTCTACTGCGGAGAACAATATCGAGTAGAACCAATCAACTCAAAATGCAGTTTCAGTCCTACTTCACAAACTGTAAAGGCAGAATGCTGTCCCAGTGAAGGACGTGTGACTTTCCGATGTAGCTGTAAAGAAGATTCTGGTCGGATTGTTGTTTCAATGCCTGATCAGTGTAAATCTGGCACTTCTGTTAATATATATTCCGAGAACGGAATGCTTGTGAAAACTTTGTCAGGTTCTTTTGATACCGGTTGCACAATTCCTTGCAATCAAAATTATAAAATCGTGCCTTCACATCCTCAGAAAACTTTTCAACCTTCTTCTCAGATGGTACGAGTGCCTTGTTGTCCTGATATTGCTCGAGTAAATTTCACAGCTTGTGATCAACCAAAGGGAAGAATCCTAATCTATATAGCACAGAGTTGTATACAAGGTACATCGGTTGATATTTTCAATGCACAGGGAACTTTAGTAAAATCACTCACAACTTCGACTTCTCAAGGATTCGACACAGGTTGCACCTTACAATGTGGAAACACATACAAAGTAGTACCAAAAAATACACATTTTGATTTCTCTCCTTCCTCTCAATCACTAGAAGTTAAAGAGTGTCCCTCAGTTTCTGAACTGCACTTTCAATGTACACCAAAACCAGAAAAAAAAGGACGAGTAATTGTATCTCTTCCTGGAGAATGCAATGACACAAAAAAAGCAAAAACATCCGTGAATGTGTACGATTCTACTGGATCGTTGATTCAAATTCTTACACAGAACTCATCCGGAGAGTACGATACTGGATGCACTTTGTCCACTGAAATGACATATACATTTGTACCAAAAAATGATCTTTGCACCTTCACTCCCACAAAACAAAACCTCACGCCAAAAACTTGCCCAGATGCATCAAGGATTACTTTTCAATGTCAGTGTCAAGACACATACGGGAGAGTTTTGGTACGAGTAACAGAAGAATGTTATCCAGGAACATCCATTGAAATTTATGATAATGAAGGGAATTTGTACAAAACTTTAACATCGATCAATTCATCTGGATTGTTTGATTCAGGCTGCACACTACCTTGCAATCAAAAATACGAAATAGTTCCCCGCAACAAGAATCTAGTTTTTACACCTAGCCGCAAGGTTATCCCATTATCTTGTTGCCCGGAATCTTCAACGATATCGTTTTCATGTGAAAAAGAAAAAAAATATGGATCTATTTCAGTATCAATGGCTCAAAAAGGAGCACAAAATACAACAATTTTCATTTACGATCAACATGGTGATGTTGCTTCAGTACTTCAAAAGCCAGACCAGGATGGTATTTTCCGAAGTGGCTGCACATTGTTTGGAGGGCAGAGTTACAAAGTAGTACCAAAGAATGATCATTGTACTTTTGACCCACCAAGTCAAACCATTACTTTGTCCTATTGTCCCGATGAAAATAAAATGTTCTTTGACACCGACTGCGAGGAATCAGAGGGGCGAATTCAAATTCGTATGTCGGAGGAGTGTGCCAAAAACACCAGAATTCATATATATAACAAAGCAGGTGATATCATAACCACTTTATCACAATCTGATCAAGGTGTTTTTGATACAGGATGCACACTTCCCTGCAATGTTTTTTACCGCATTGTACCAGAGAATGATCAATACACATTTACTCCGGAGTTTAATGAAATCCAGAGTCTTCATTGCTGTCCAGATATCAATGTGATTTCATTTCAACGAAATCATCGTAAAGGTGATGGACGTTTGCTAATCAGCGTTCCGAAGGATTGTGTTTCTTTTGAATCTTCAATAACCTCGGTGTACATATATGATTCTTCTGGCAATATTGTAAATGTATTAAACTCTGTAAATTCTGATGGTTATTTCGACACAGGAGAAAACTTACATTGTGACGAATTTTATAAGATTGTACCCAAAAATCCATTGTGCACATTTTTGCCAGAATACCAGCTGATTCAAATGGATTGTGATACAAACCCCAATGTTGTTTCTTTCCAAGGTAGTTGTGAAAAAGAACACGGTAAAATTCTAATCAAAATTAATGGAGAAGTGGAAGGAGTGGTTGTAAACATTTTTGAACAAGATACGAACCACTTGATTCTAACTTTAACAGAATCAGGTCCAAACGGATTTGATACTGGGTGTGTTTTAAATCAAGATTCACTTTACCATATTGTACCGTATAAAGAGAATTGTACATTCGATCCTCCTGCTATTGATACACACCCCAAAGACTGTACAAACAATTCTGCATTACTCTTTTCAATAACCTGCAAAAAGTTGTGCTACGGGGGTATACGAGGGTATTTTGTGAATCGTTTTACCAAAGGGGCTGTTATACACATCTTTCAAAAAGACACTTTATTAAACACAATTCAAAGCTCCTCTATAACGGGATATTTTGATAGTGATTTTTGTTTGCCCGAAGGAGAATATACTCTGAAACCAGAGAAAAAAGGGTGTGAATTCTATCCTCCCTCCAAACAGATTGAAGTGAAATGCAATACATATGCAGCTTTTGAGTGGGATGGAAAATCCACTTCTTCAGAAACTCCTACTCTTGTTTACTTTGTTCCCGCAGTTCAGTATGTTGATCAAAATCAAAAAACAGGATCGCTCTTCTCACAAGCCATTCACATAGGCAACAAATACAATCCAATATCAGATATCATGGCGATGAAGCTAGTTGTACGATATGATTCTTCTTTCTTTTCTTTGGACTCTTTGGGTAAAGGAGAGTTGCTTCAAAAAGAAGGGCAAACATCTTTTTTTACATACAAAGAAACTACCCCTGGTGTAATAGAAATTGACATTTCTTTTACAAATCAAACCCTCCGTGGTTATGGCACGATTGTTGAGTGTAAACTTTCGCTGAATCAATCACCTGTTGATCTCGCTCCCAATTCGTCCATTGAGAAGCCTTTTTCAATAATTGAAATAGCCCAGGTGGATATTCGTAATGCACAAGGTGAGAATCTACCCGGAGTTTCTCAAGGACTTTCTTATCTTATCAGAGAAAAGCACATCTTTAGTATTTGTGATTTTAACAATGATGGGCAGGTGAATTTTGATGATATGATGATCTTTTCTTTTGCATATGATAAGCAAATCTCTGATGAAGGATGGAAGGAAGAAGACAAATCAATCCCAGGAAGTCCTTTTAAGAATTGTGATATTTGGTCAGATCGAGAACCAGAAACAATACCATCTGACTACAAACTGCCAGATGGAGTGATTGATTTTAATGATCTAGTACTATTTAGCATGAATTATCAATACTTCATGCAAACCCCTGTTCAGAATCCTTTAGCCAAGACTATCCATTTGACCATTGGGACAATGAGTAACAATACATGCTCTGTAGAGTGTATAGTCGCCCAACCTTTGCGTGTAGGAGACCTAGCCATTGTTGAGATAAGAGCAAAAGATGTTTCTCAAATCCTGCGCGGAGTAGATATATCACTACAATATCCGCGGAAGTTAGTAAGTATTGAAAAAATTGAAGAAGGGGATTATTTCTCATCATTACATTCTCAAGGCACATTGTTTGTTCCTAGCATTAAAGAAGACACAGCCAATATCCAGGTTGCGGTTATGGGTGATCCTCAGAGTGTTCAACCAGAAGGTTGCATTGCAAAAATTAGCATTCGATGTCTTGCAGAAGGCAATCTAACTTTTCCTACATTTCAGTGTACTTTTAGAGATGAAAACAATCAAAAAATCGAACCCAGTATCCAACCCTTTCAAGCTGCCATCTCCCAGGCAACAACGAATACGAAAATTGTCCTTCAAATTGGCAGCAAAACAGCATATGTAAATGAAGAAGAATTCACCCTAGACGTAGCTCCTGTTATCCTAAGTGGTAGAACGATGGTACCCCTGCGATTTGTGTCCGAATCACTTCAGGCAACAGTGAATTGGGAAGCAGAAACCAAAACTATTGTGATTCACGATCATAAAAAAGTAATAACCATGACAATTGGTGACGTTAACGTTCACGTAAATGGTCAGCTATATGTGCTAGATGTACCACCAGTGATTTTGGAAGGCAGAACAATGGTACCAATTCGGTTTGTATCAGAAGCCCTTGGGGGTTCGGTTTCATGGGATCCGAAAACACAAACAGTAACCATCCTTGCCCAATTAGACTAATGTAGCTAGTGAAACGAATACGAACCAAGATTGTTTATGGTTCGCATGGAAGTTTGTTAATAGAAAAGCCAGCTCTTTTCTACACATAGAAGAGCTGGCTTTTTACTTATCAATTCGTAAATGCTTCGATAGCAGGTTCAACGTCATCTACGATGCTATCAATTTCACTTTTGTATTGGATAGTAAGATCAGAGTCAACAAACATAAGATATGGAGCGGTACCAAAATAAAGAAGATTGGCAATTGATTTGTCTTGATCATAAATAACAGGTTGAGTTCTAGCATAATCACTGACAAATTTAGCAGAGTCTTCTTCATTGGCATCGGTGATAAATATGACTTCAATTCCTAAAGGAACCAAAAGATCCCGAATAGTACCGCATTTAGATTTACAAGTACCACATCCTACATCGACATAGATGAGAGCGGTTTTTTTGCCATACAAATCCTGCAGTGACCATTTTTTACCATTCATATCTACAGCTTGGAAGCTTTTTAGTTGATCACCAACACTTGCAAGAGTAAGACCATTAGGGAATAGCCGATCAAACTCATCAGATCCTCTTACATAGCGAAATGCTACAGCAAATGTTCGCAAAAAGCTATCTTTAAAGTGTTCAGTGAATACTGATAGATCTTCTTCGTCGGGTTGGAAAATTCCATTGTTGCCTACTACATGTTCAATTGTCATGCCTTGAAAGCGTCGAAAATAAGAACCAGTATAGGCTTTTGTTCCCGCTATAGAAAAAGAATCCATTAAATTGATAGAATACACGCTCATTTGGGCATCAAATATTACTGTTCCATCTGGAAAACGATCAATAGGAAACTGTACTACATAACCAAGAGATCTTTGCATACGGTTATCCCATACTTCGGCGATTGATACGCGATATGACGTCTCAGAATTAACCTGGTCTTTTAAGACAACAGGATTGGACACTGTAAATGCAGCTTTAGAAGCTGCCATCATCATTTTATCCAATGGAGAACGATCGAAATACAAGCTTTTACCCAAGAAAAAAGCGTTGACTAGGAGTGAAGAAATCAAAATAATCACGATCCAAAAAAGAGGATTCTGTTTCGGATTCTTTCTCACTTTCTTGTTAGACGCTGCGTGTATTCTGGATTGATCTTCTTTTGTGGTTTCGTGATTGTACTTTTTTCTAGCCATGTTTTACAATTTCTTCCTTAATAAAATCTCCAAGGCGTTTTATTGCCTCATGAATTTGTTCAATGGTAGGTTTGGTAAAGTTTAAACGAGCAGTATTTTGTCCAGAACCATCTGGGAAAAAGGCTGAACCAGGAATATAGGCAACTTTGTATTTTTCTATTGCAGTGGGGAATATCTCTTGAGTATTTAAATATTCTGGGAGACTACACCATAAAAACATACCACCATCCGGAGGTAATATTTGTGTTTCTTGGGGGAAATACTTTTTGATAGCATCTAACATGGCATCACATTTTTTCGCATAGGATTTACGAATTTCTTCAATATGAGGCCATAAATATCCTTTGCGTAAATAAATATCTGTAGCCATTTGGATGATAACGGGAGAACATAAATCTACTGCTTGTTTAGCAAGGCTAAATTTTGCCGTGATTTCTTTTGGTGCAACAATCCACCCCAACCGATTACCTGGAGCTAATATTTTCGAGAAGGTACGCAAGTAAACGACATATTCATTTTCTGTATCAAGGGCTTTCAAAGCCGGGATTGGTTCTCCTTTGTATCGTAGATCACCATATGGATTGTCCTCAACGATTACAAACCCGTATTCTTTGGCTAGAGCAAGAACCTTTTTTCTTCGTTCAAGGCTCATACAAACCCCACCAGGGTTTTGAAATGTTGGAATCGTATAGAAGAATTTGATCTTTTTGCCTTCTTTTTTCAAGCGTTTCAAGATTTCTTCAAGTTCTTCCACGGAAGCACCATCTTGGTCAATGCTAACGCATTCAAATACAGCTCCATAGGTTTTAAAACTCTGAATAGCACTTAGATAAGTTGGTTTTTCAGTAACGACAATGTCCCCATCTTCAAGGAAAACTTGAGACAATAAGCTGATGCCTTGTTGAGAGGCGGTAGTAACAATTAAATTGTCCAATGTAATGTTGTGGATACCATCTTTTTTTGAAAGTTCAATGAGTGATTCTCGCAGGGGTAAATAGCCTGGTGTTTCTCCATATTGCATGGCAACAACGCCATTCTTTTCATTGAGTGCTTCATCCATGCATTCCCGATATTCGCGGATAGGGAATAAGGCAGGATCAGGTAATCCGCCACCGAGAGAGATAATACCAGGCTGACTACCCAATTTTAAAAGTTCACGAATGATAGAAGACTTTACACGACCAGCACGACTTGAAAAGAAATCATCATAATGTAACATACTCACACCTTCCTTTGTGTATTGTTAAAATGAAACTTGTAAAACGAAAACTTTTTGGGATAACAAACCTCGATAATAACATATCCATTGTCAGCAAGAGAAAATCCTGTTCTCGAATTTTCTATTGTGTGTTTTCGCCAGATGACATTATCCATCCAATTCAGCTCTACAATACCCTTCTGGAAAAAACTAGGGCGGATTTCGCTGTTGGGTTGGAATTGTATGAGAAGGTGAGAGTAGAATACTTGGGCGTTTTCAACCCGATAACCAAAAATTTTATTTTCTTGTAACATATTGCCAGAAAGATCATACAATTGAGCTAGCTTTGAAGTTCCAATGAGGACAGAGTCTTTGTGGTGTGAGAAAGATAGGGTTTTGACGGGATCTTTCATAGCTCTTTCCCATAATATGACACCATCTAGGTTGATCATGAGAATGGTATGTAAAGGAGACTCTTCTGTATTTTGAGAAAAATAGATACAGACATCTCCGTTGTTGTTAATATCTTGGAGAAAAGGGTATGAATCTGAGGATGTTTGATTCGAAAAAGACACTTGTTTATTCCAATGAACAAAGCCGTAATAACTCATGCACTCTATGCTTCCCTCTTCGGTAGTCCATATGAGTAATTTTCCGTCAGGAGAGGGAGTTATGCGGTATCGAACATGTGTATTAGGAAGGCTTTTAGGTTCTTCTATGGTGACTCCGTCGGAGTTAGACAAAAAGTAATAACGTTGAAGCTCTCCAAGGGATGAAGCCAAATATCCAATTTTACCATCTTGGAAAACCCAGAAATCTTCAATATAAAACTGGTCGGGTTGATAGTATTTTTCCCAGACAATCCGTTGTTCCGTAAGATCAATACAGTAAACAGAATAGCAGCGGACATACAAAGATGTTTCATCAAAAGCAAAAGCAAGATCTAGAATAGGAAACTGAAACTGATGAGAGAAATATTCTGCACCATCTTGATTGTAAACATGAACAAAACCATCTTGGTCACCAATAGCTACAAACTTACCATTTGAAGATACTGTATGCGATGAAATCGAGGAGTTTAATTCTTTTTGCCATAATTGCTGTAAAGATCCTTGAGCAAATGAATTTTTAGAAAATTGGAAAAAGAAAAAAAAGCAGAGAAGAACGAGAGAAAGAATCAAATAATTGGTCCAATGGTTATGTTTCATTCGTATTGTCTTCATTGAGAACATTATAGAGAAAAAGAGTAGCATTCTCAATTGAATTTCTTACAGCTTTATGAATAACATTAGATGATGATTTTACATGAAAGGAAGAAGTATGTTAGGTACATTCTTGCTCTGGTTCTCTTTAGGTACGGCCTGGATTGCAGTGTTTTTTTGTTTTCGAAAAACAAAAAACGAGAAAAGTAGTATTTTCATCTTTGTTTTGTTAACTGCATTGCTCGTATTTGTATCATATGGAATGTATATGAACGCGTTTCTCCAGCATCAATTTCAGTTTTACAATGTATGGAGCCATTCCAATCGTTCTATGAATACTCTTCAGTTGATTGCTTGTTCGTGGTCAGGACAATCTGGGTCTTTATTCTTATGGCTTATTTTTACACAGATTGCATTGTTTATTGGACTGAAAGATCGTCTCTTGCGGAATCAAGTTGTTTTCTTTCTGTTGCTTTTGCATAGTCTTATCCTTTTGTTACTTTTACAATCAAATCCTTTTTTAGTTCATTCCAGCCCATTCACAGACGGTCTTGGAATGAACCCAGTTCTTAGTCATCCACTTATGGTTACGCATCCTCCCTTTGCATTTTTATCCTATGCATTCTTAGGCTTGTATTTTAGTGCTAGCATGGGAGCATTACTTAAGAAAACAGATTTTGAATGGATAAAGCGATATCATTACACACTCTATATTGCTCTATTTGGGATGACTGTCACAATGATTTTGGGCTCATTGTGGGCATATGAAATAACAGGATGGGGAGGATATTGGTCTTTTGATCCGGTTGAAAGCGGGTCTTTATCTCTTTGGTTTGCCATTTTGTTTTTGCTTCATATATACCCTCTTTATATAAAACATCACTTTGGGAAGATATGGTTTTATGTAGTACCTATCTTTTTCACATTTTCTATATTTTACGTGAGCTTCCTTATTCGCTCGGGATTGTTAGAGTCGTTTACAGCACACACTTACGCACAAGGGGGATTGGTTGTGGTGCTCTATGGTATTATATTTCTGTTGCTTGTACTCCCAGGAGTTTTTTTGTGGAGTAAGTACCCACAACTTACAAGAAGTAAAAATGAACAAAAAGAGCTGCAAAAACCTCTCGTCACAGAACGGATTCTACATTATTGTTTTGGAGTTTTTGCTTGTATTTTGTTTGTACAAGTTACATTACCGGTTTTTACGGACAAGATATTTTTATCTGCCACTCTAATCCAGATTTTTATGATTCTTTTTCTTTTCTTCATTAGTACTTATCTAATTCGATTGTTTTTAAGAAAAAAATCACTTTCTTTCTTTCTGCAAGTGCAAGCCTCAACGCTGATCGTATATATGTATATCGTTGCGATATACCCACAGCTTCGAGATGTTCAATATCCACCACTACATTATTTCAGTATATATATCGGATTTTTATGGAGCTTTTTTTGGATTTTCAGTTCTTTGAAAACGATTTCTTGGAAAAAGATAGGCTCAATGTTTGTGCATTGTGCCGTGGGTTTCATTCTAGTGGGCGTGTTTATCAACACACCACTGAATACACAAGAAACAGTTTTTTTATCACCAAACAAAACCAAAACTGCAGGAAATTATCAATTTGTTGAGAAAGTAGAGAAGCATCAATCTTCCATGTACATTGGTCAAAAAAGAACAATGCATCTTCTTTGTGAAACTTTCTTAGGTAAAACAGTTCATCTTTGGCCTGCCATATGGAGCTATACCCGGAATTTTACAAATTATACCCTTCCAATTCCAGCTATGATGTTTCAACTGAAAGAGGATTTACAAGTGATCCCGCATGGAGAAGTGGGTATTCTTGCACAATTGCATGATACGATTGAAAGAGAGGGTATCTCGTTTCACCTTATTCGCTTTGAATCTTCTCCTCTAGAGAATGGTTTTACGTTAGAAAGAGCCACAATTGAATTGAAGAGTCATCTTGATCTCCTGCCAGAAGAAATTCGATTGCAAAGGCTATTACATCCTAATGGTAAGCAGTTAAACAATGCTTCTGCTTTTTCAACTACTTTGCAAGACTATCTTCACTGGGTAGATACCGTAGGAGAAAACGCAATTGTGCTAGACACTGAAAAATTTATAGACCAAACAAAGTATGAGATTCAATTCAAACCAGGGATGTTCTGGATACGAACCGCCTACTGGCTTCTTATGATCGGTTGCCTATTTTTCTTATTCTCCCTGCTGAAGAGGGTATTTAAAAAAAGTAGAAAAACTCGTACAATAATGGAATGACTATGAAAAATACTTCACATAAAATTGATGTTATACGTTTGATCCGCTTTAGTATTGGAGCTATTATGGCAGTTTTTTTTGGGTGGATTTTCCGAGATATTTATCTTACACCACTGCTCAAAAAAGGACTGACATTGCTTAACATTGATCTCGCGACAACTTTTTTTTGGATATTTGTGGGAGCAGCTCTGGGGTTTGTTCTTGGTTTTCATATCGTTTTCTTTTTCATTGACCTTGTTGTTAAAAGCTTCTCTCATATTCGCTTGCAATTGACCAGCTGGGCTCATCGAAAATCCTATATTTTGGATAGCAGTGCTATTCTCGACGGTCGAGTTGCAGATCTTGTTCGATTAGGACTTTTCCCATCTCATTTCTATATTTCATCCATCACAATGGATGAATTAGGGCGTTTAGAAAAGATAAGTTCTGTGTACGCCAAAAGAGTTGAAAAAGGGCGAAAAATCATTGATCGCTTGTTTGTTCTACTCAAGAAAAAAATTCAGGTTTTATCTTTTGTCGAAGCTCCAAAATCTATTCGCGAACATATCATAGAACTTTCAAAGGTGACTAAATCCACTATCATCACTTTGGATGTTAACCTTACTGATGAAGCTCGCACTCAAAAAATCCCTGTTATCAATATTAATGAACTCGCATTGGCATTCCGACTTCAGCTGGTTCCTGGAGATGTTTTATCGCTTCGACTTTCTCGCCCAGGTAAAGAAAAAACTCAAGCAGTAGGCTATTTAGAGGATGGAATGATGGTGATTGTAGAAAATGGTATATCCCATCTTCACAAGAATGTAGAAGTTGAGTGTATGTCAGTTCTACAATCTACCGCGGGTAAAATTGTTTTCGGGAAATTTATAAGGGAACTTGATGGATCTTAATAGCACTAGCTGTATCATTGTTGGCGGTGGTAGTGGTTCACGATTTTCTTCTCATACATCCAAATTACACATTAATATTGCAGGAAAACCTGTATACATCTGGGCTATAGAAAATTTTATGAGCGATGACCGTATCAATGAAATTGTAGTAGTGGGTCCCTTTTCTATCCATGAGATTGAGCACTGGATGCAAGAACCACAGAAAATTGTTTTTGCACAGGGCGGTAAATCAAGAACTGAAAGTGTTTTCAATGGCTTGTGCAAATGTAAGAAAGCTACGCAATGGGTTCTGATACATGATGCTGCTAGACCGTTCATTCCTTTCTCTATGTTAGATCGCATTTTTCATGCAGCCAAACCCAATGTAGAGGGTGTGATTCCTGTATTGCCCATCTATGATTCCTTAAAAAGAATGAATGCAGATAACCTTGTTCTTGAGACTGTTTCTAAAAAAGATCTGGTTCGTGCACAAACCCCACAGCTATATCAAAAAAAAATTTTGCTAGATACATTTGAAGAACGAAATGGTATGTACGAAGACGAGAGCCAACTTTTGTTAGACAGTTTTTTATCTGCAAAAGTGAAATGCGTTCCTGGTTCGTATATTGCTGAAAAAATCACAGATTTACCATCGCGAGTATTGATCGAAAGAATGATTTCGCTGCAAAGCAAAACTGGAATTGGTTGGGATTTTCATCCTTTCCAGGAAGGTCGTGATTTGGTTTTGGGAGGAGTCTTGATTCCGAATCACTGCGGTTTAGAAGGGGATTCTGATGGAGATGTTATTACTCATGCAGTCATTGATGCCCTGTTAGGAGCTCTTGGACTCGGGGATATAGGCTCTTATTTTGGTGTTAAAAAACCTGAATTAATGGGAGTACGAAGTCTATCTCTTCTAGAAGCTCTGCGAAATAAAATCTTTCCTTTTTTTTGGGAAGTAACTCATGTTGACATTACCGTAGTGGGGAAAACTCCACATATTCATCCATATAGTATCCAAATGAAGAAAAACTTAGCGAGATGCTTACAAATATCAGATCGAGATATTAATATTAAGGCAACCACAGACAAAGATATGGATGCAGCTGGTCAAGGAAAAGGAATCCGGGTCGTTGCCGTTGCTACTATACAAAAGACGGAGGAATCTTATGGCTGATGAAAAAGATGCAATTTTACACCAAGTAGAAAATTTGATTCATATTATGCGCACCAATTCCACGAAAAAAGTGAATATTGAGACAAAAGACTGGAAGATCAGTATTGAACAAAAGGAAGGTCTTTCCAAAGAAGATGTTGCAATTGAAACTACAAACTCTGGTTTAGACCGTGCAGAAACAGTCAGTACAACATCAGACCAACTGCATACGATCACTTCACCTCTTGTAGGCTCTTTTTACCGATCCTCATCTCCGCAATCTGATCCATATGTTGAAATTGGTGAAGAAGTGGAAGAAGGCCAGGTTCTTTGTATTGTTGAAGCCATGAAAGTAATGAATGAAATACATTCTGATGTAACAGGAACAATAAGCGAAATATTGGTCGATAACGGCGAAATGGTTGAATATGGACAACCTCTTTTCAAGATCAGCACTAAGGAAGACGATAATGGGACGTAAGATTCAAAAAGTCTTAGTAGCCAATCGAGGAGAAATTGCACTTCGTATACTACGTGCATGTAAAGAAATGCAAATTGAAACTGTTTTAGTGTATTCAGAAGCAGATACCAACTCCCTGCCAGTCAAGTTTGCTGACAACGCTGTTTGCATTGGACCAGCAAATCCTTCTCTTAGCTATTTAAACTTTTCTCAAATCATGGCTGTAGCAACGCTATTAGAAGTGGACGCTATTCATCCTGGGTATGGTTTCTTATCTGAAAATGCTACTTTTGCCAATATATGTCAAGACTATAACATTGTTTTCATTGGTCCAACACCAGAATCATTAACCAGATGTGCCAACAAGGCACATGTTCGTAGTATTGCAAAGCAATCCGATGTTCCTGTTTTGCCTGGAACAGAATCTCCCCTCCAAGATGTTCCTCAAGCAATTCAAATTGCCGAATCCATAGGTTATCCACTGCTTTTAAAAGCTTCAATGGGTGGAGGTGGCAGAGGAATACGAAAAATTGATACCAAACAACAGCTTGCAGAGCTCTTTCCTGTTGTACAGCGAGAAGCCTTTGCTTCGTTTGGTTCAGATGAGATTTACTTGGAAAAATTTCTACAACATCCAAGACACATTGAAGTCCAGATTTTCGGAGATGGAAATGGCAATGTGATTCATTTAGGCACTCGCGAATGTTCTATTCAACGTAAGCACCAAAAAATCATCGAAGAATCCCCCAGCTGTGGTCTTAGTAAAGAAAAAGAAGCATTGTTAGTAGAATCTGCTTTGCGATTGGGACAGACATTGAAGTATAAAAATGCTGGAACCTGCGAATTTATCACCGATGATGTCGGCAATTTTTACTTTCTCGAAGTTAATACGCGCATACAAGTAGAACACCCAGTAACAGAAGAAACAACAAGTACAGATATAGTCAAAATGCAATTTTATGTTGCTCAGAACGATGCATTGCCCCTACTACAGAGTGACATCAAGCAATCTGGTTGGGCGATGGAGTTTCGAGTTGTAGCAGAAGATCCCAAAACATTTGCGCCATCGGCAGGTTGGGTTGAGTTTGTGCATTTTCCTGCCGGCCGAGGTGTTCGAATTGATTCCCATATTTATTCGGGGTACCAAGTACCATCTTCATATGATTCTTTATTGGCAAAGCTGATTGTTCGAGGAAAAGATCGACAAGAAGTGATAAAAATTGCAAAAAGAGCTTTACAAGAGTTTACAATTCAAGGGATACAAACTAACATTCCCTTGCTACTTGAGATCATTGATCATCAAGAATTTCAAAAAGGGAATATTCATACATCTTTTTTGGATCAATACATCTTGTAATTTTCACAGGGTTTGCAACTGGAAATTAGAACGTTTCAATATTTTCTTGATATATGTATTTCACCTTTTCAGACCATTCCAAAAAAGACTGTGCATCTTCCTCAGAAAAGCTCTTAGAAAACCAATAAGAGTTTTCCCCTGCTTTTTGAATTCCCAACCCAATTTTTTTAATTTGCATTGATATTGCATATAAGTAACTGTTGGGATCATCTTGGGGATATTGAAAGTAGCCGTGATATCGCTGGATCGCAGAAACAAAACGTACATCATCTTCTGTCAGTATCAAAGGTTTTTCAGAATAAGGAGAAGAAAACTCGATGGGGAAGGATATTTCAGTACAAGAGGTTGCTGACAGTTTGTCATGCAAAACAGTAAACCCATCTGCGATATTATTAAAAATGCCCAATGGAGTATTTGTGTAGATTCTACTACCTGAATCTAGCTTGCAGTTATAGATGCAAGTGCCAATGCACTGATCCTTTTGAAATATACCACCCCAGTACACAAAAGTTTCTCCTGGGAGACATTCTGCCTCCACCCAATAGTATCCCCCAAATTTCTCCGAATTCGCATTGTGGGAGGATGGATAATCAATGGAAAGGCCGGGTTCATAACAATTCCAATACGGAAGATATCTCATACCGGTATGATCGTACAGTGCCATTCCTAGTCCTGAACCCACATAGCTGTTGGTAGTGATTTGTTGAATGCCTCTACCAGCATCAAAAGTAACCAGAGAATTATCAAAATAGTAAACATCCGGGTAGGATTCGTGCACTACAAGTCCCAACAATAACTCGACGGGAAATGCACGGGGTAGAAATTCATCGTAGTGTGTAGTGATGAACTGTGCAATGATATTTTCAGAACTACCCCCTCTTTGTCCATCGGTGGTTGGCAAAATGGAACGACTAGAATGTAGAAGCTGGGATTGTTGAGTTTTTTCAAATCTAATCTGGCTTAGTGGAATCCACCCCTTTGTCCCGTCAGTAGGATCTTCAATGTAGATATACCAATCTTCGTAATTTGGTGTCACGATTTGCAAAGTTTGATCACGTAGAATGGGTTTTACAACCCAATTTGAAGGAAGAAGCTTTGTTGGTTTCTTGTGAAGGTATTGTAAAACTTGATCCAAACAAGTTGCAGTGTTCAGGTCTACAATGCCGGTGGTTTCAATTTGATGAAGAGCTTGAAACTTTTGCAGTGCTCGTTTTGTGTAAAAACCAAAATGCATTGTTTCAATACCTTCAAAGCCAGGCTCATTGGGATTGCGGTGCAATTGTGTTAACGGGTTCACGTTTAAAATCATCTGAAGGTATTCAATACAAGGTTCAGAATAGTTAATCTGGATCAAATAATCTCTTTCCCTTACGAGCTGGACAAATGAGAAGTTGTTGGGAATAGTACGAAAAGCATTGTGTTTTAAGGGATCTTGTAAAATGAAACCACCAAAAGGTTGATGGATCGAAAACACTGGATTTTGCTGATGACAATCAGTTGTTCTTGATGGTTTGGATTGAACGATAAAAGGTTTGCGTTGAGTAGAATGAAAACCGGATATATAGACGTTTTGGTATAAGTCAATACCGATGCTACCTGCAATATCATATCCCCCTTCTCCAAAATAACTAGCGTATATGATACATTGAAGCGATGGATTTATATGCATATAGAAGACATCTTGTTGTCCTTGATATACAAATTGGTTAGCCTGGACTGTGGTGGGGAAATCATTAGAAAGAGTATTGCCTGTGATGTATACATTGCCCCAAATATCAAGGGAAAGGTCTACAATTTCATCCCAAGAGGAGCCTCCAATATATGTCGAAGAATGAAGTTGATTCCCTGAACTGGAAATTTTTGTTATAAAACCGTCCTGATCCCCACTAAGAGACCTTTGAATGCCATGCGGAGATGTGGGAAAAGACGAAGAGCTAGTATATCCAGCTACAAAGACATTCCCTTTCCAATCACAAGCAATAGACTTACCAACTTCAAACGAATGACCTCCTAAAAAAGTACCAAAAATCATGTGATTTGTATCCGGAGTAAGCCGGACAATACACACATCTTCTTCTCCATTGTAGGAGGAGTCAAAAGCATCCAAAGTTACTGGAAAATCATGAGAAAACGTGTATCCCGTAATGTAGAGGTTTTGTAAAGCATCCAGGCATAATCCATAGCCCACATCCCAATATGAACCCCCTATGACAGTACAATATTTCAATTTCCATGTGGTTGTGTCAATGCAAACCACAAGAATATCGCTTTGAGGAGAATCATGTGAGGTAGTAACAAATTTTTTTGTTATTGGCAGATCAGTAGATGTTGTATAGCCTGTTACATAAACATCTTTCATTGTATTGACTTTAATATCCATTGCACCATCAATACCAGCTCCATCAATGATGTAGGATTTCTTTACTCGGTTTGTGGGGTTGTACCACAATACAAAAGCCCCCATTGAGGCATTTTGATTTTTTGAAGAGTTTTCCATTGCAGGAAAATCATTGGAATCTGTAACTCCACAGCAATATACTTGGCCATCATTGGAGACATCAATGCCAGTAACTTCTTCCCAACCAGAACCACCAAAGACAATAGTTTCAGCACAAGTGCCATCGCTGTGATATTTTTTGATATATGCATCGAAGTGGTTTCCATTAGATGATTCTTCTAAAGAAGATTGTGTAGGAGACAATATCGATCCTCCTACCCATGAAATCCCCAAAGGGTTTGTATGCATTGCTTGAACTGTTTCTCGGGCAGACACATCATCAGAGGGTTGGAGCCAATCCTCCATCGGGAATTCAACAGAGCACAGGCTAGATGAAGGTTGGGATTCTTTTTTCAAAGAAGTACTAGAATGTCTGGTATAGAAAGAAAAATCATCGAGGTGAGTGCAAGGAGATCCTTGAATTGAGCACATGAATGAGCGTGAGGATAGATAAAAAGTGTAATCGATACCACTGGCAATTCCCCTATAAAGAATAGAGCTCCAGGTTCTCGGAGTGATTTCTGTGGTAGAGGTAAGATAGGTGTATTGAATAGAAGAAGGAAGGATTCCTTTTGGTGAGAGAGTAGCATATGGTAAACTTACTCGCTGTGGAGGGTGATGTATGGAGAGGTAAACAAGAGAATTCTTTTCAAATGCAATACCCCCAAAAGAAGTTGGACAAAAGAATAATACAGAAGAATCCCATTGTCCTTGATTTTCAATAATGCAATACTCCAATATTTCGTTCTGAGCCTGTGCCGAGGAGGAAAAAAAAAGTGCTGGAAAACCAGCACTTAAAAAAATGAAACAACTCAGTATGACAATAATACATCGTTGGTGCAAGGAAATAACCCGAAAAATTACTTTTCTTTTTGCTTCGTAATAAGGTCAAACATGGCTGAAATGAAAATTACAGTTGCCATTACAATTAGCGTGACAGGATGGAGACTCCACACATTCGTAATATGGATGGAAAACAGAATGAGCCAAATTGAAGAAAAAATCTTTGTCCAGTTAGACCACATAGAAGAACCTCCGAAAGTTTTTTTTCATGGTACCATATTCAAATTTCTTTGTAAATATTCCAGAGCTGTTTCACGGTTTTATTTAATACGGGATGGACATAATTTGGACATATTTCAAGGCAAGGCAATAAAATGAAATCTCTATTTTGCATGTCTGGATGAGGAATAGTTAAAGAACTTTGCTCTACAATATCTTGATTCCAAAAAAGGATATCAATGTCAATTACTCTTGGACCCCACCGAATGGACTCTTTGCGACCCATAAGCGACTCAATATGCTTGCAAATTTGAAGTACTTCCAAGGGGTCTGGATGATGAGTGTGAGTCTTGATAACAAGGTTTAGAAAAAAGTATTGATCAACGTAGCCATACGGAATTGTTTCAATGACCGAAGAAGAAGCAATGATCTGGAATTTTTCGCGAACCAAGTAATGCAGTGCCTTTCTAATAGACTGTTTTCGATCTCCAAGGTTGGAACCAACAGAGAAATAGACAGTGTTCATGAATGCATCATGAGAGTTGTTTTCAGGGCATTTTTTGTTGCACCTACATTGTGGATGCGAAGAATATCCACTCCCTTTTCCCACAGCAAAGCCCCCACTAAAGCAGTTGGAAGATCCCTGTCTTGAAGTGGGATTTGCAATAGGTCTCCGAAGAATCTTTTCCGAGAATGACCTACAAGGATTCTGCAGCCCAATGTAAAAAATGTGGAAATATTTTGTAAAATCTGAACATTTTGTTGTGCTGTTTTCGCAAAACCAATACCTGGATCCAATACAATCCTACTAGGATGAATGTGATTTTGTTTGCAAAGGCTAAGCCAATCCTCGAAAAAAAGATAAATATCCTCTAAAAGAGATGAATAGGTAGTTTCATTCTGCATTGTTTCAGGAGTTCCTTTCATATGCATGATAACTATCTGAACATCAGGGTATTGAGCAACCAATTCAATCATCTCTTTGGTCACTTTTACACAGTTGATCATGCGGACGCCTTGATCAATACCCGCTTTTGCGATTGAAACTCGATGTGTATCAAGAGATAGGGGAATTCGGGGGAATTTTTGATGAATTTGTTTGATGGGTGCAATGACTCGTTTGTATTCTTCTTGTTCTTGAATTAATGTAGCTCCAGGACGTGTAGATTCTCCACCTATATCAAGAATGTCAGCACCCTCCTCCACAAGCTTCGTAGCTTTAAGAAGCACATTTTCCATTGTCATACATTCATTCCCGTCGGAGAAAGAATCGGGTGTTACATTGAGAATACCCATTAACAGAGGAAAAACTGTATTCTGTTTGCGTAGAATGATGGAAAGAAACTGCTTCAAGTTTTCTCGAAAAACAGGAATATGGAAGTAGTTCTGACGAGTTAAACTTTCGATACAATGAGAAAAAATATCTTCTGTTCCTATCATTAGAACGGTAGAATCTTCTATTGCATGATCCAAAACATTTTTATGAACTGCAACATCACCACCATGTCGAAGAAAAGTTTGTTTTAGTATGGTTGCTTCTCTGAATCCAACGTGATTGGCCTGAATGCACAAAAGATTGGTTTTTTTGAGAAAGATAGGGTGGCTATCTTCAGTACAACCCACATTTTGAAGAGCAATAGGAACATTGGAGGGGTGTACAAGACTGAACATAGTTAACGCTTGTCCTTTTCAACCTGTGCATATGCATTGTGACTGTGAATACTCTCGTTACTGAGTACATCGATGGAAAACCATGAAACTCGAGGATCTTGATCCAACGGAAGAAAAATGTTTCGAACTACATCTTCTACAAAGCGAGGATGGTCATAGGCATATTCTGTAACATATTTCTCATCTTTTCTTTTCAGCAAAGAGTATATAGGAGAAGAAGCAGCATTTTCGCAGATATCTATGATTTCTTCAATCCAAACGATGTTTTGGTGACCATGCTTCATGCGAATTGAAACAGAAGCTAAGCCTCTTTGGTTATGAGCACCATACGAGGAGATTTCTTTCGAACAAGGGCATAGGAGCTGGATTGGAACTTTTACCTTCATGATAAAATCAAAGTCGACAGCTTTGGATGCGATGAACGTGCAATCATAGGATAGAAAGCTTTTAATACCACTTACGGGGGCTGTTTTATTCATGAAAAAAACAAATTGGATTTCTATATGAGAAGTTTCTGCTTTCAAAGCTTTTTTTGTGTCCTGCAATATGCCCTCAAGGGAAAGAATTGCAATATTATCACGATGAATATTGAGTATTTCAATGAAACGGCTCATATGGGTTCCTCGAAATTGCTTTGGAAGGTCTACATATAGACTAACGAGTCCAGTAGTAGATTGGAGGATACCTTCTTGGTCAGAAATGGAGATCGGGTAGCGTACATCTTGTACGCCAACCCGATCGATTTTTACTTTACGGTTGTCAATTTCGTTCTGAATGTCTCGCATAGTCTTCTTTTGTGTAAGTAACATGGCTTGTGGGGGTTTCCGATAAGTGGACGGAAGACAAATGATAGAAGGTATGATGGAAGTGAGGAACCAGGGAATCGTATATCCATTTTGCAATATATTCTGTAGAAGGATTTTCGAAAAAATCATTAAGGCTGCTGTGGTCTAATTTCGATAGAATAACTTGTTGGACAATGGAAGAGATATCCAGAAAATCAATGACCATACCGGTGTTTTCATCTATCTCTCCTTCAATACAGACAGACAAATAGTACGTGTGTCCATGTAAGGATTCGCATTTGCCGTTGTAATGTGTTAAGAAATGAGCAGCATCAAATCGAAAATCCTTTTGAACAATCATTTATACGGGATATTCTGTTTCAATAAGCTTTTTGATATGAGCCATTCCTCTTTGAATATCTTCTTTGGAAGTAGCATAAGAGAAACGTATGTAAGAATCTCCCTGCTTACCGAAAATGCTTCCACTAAGGCAAGCGACAAAAGCTTTTTGAAGGAAAATTTCTGCTAGATCCGCAGAGGTTAGATGATATTTATCCAAGATGGGTTTAACATTAACAAATGCGTAAAAAGCACCTTTTGGTTTAATCATGCTCATGCCAGGAATTTCATTAACTAAGGTATAGATAACGTCTCTTCGTTCTTTGAAGTGTTCCCACATCATATGAACTTCAGGATTGTTTCCTTCTAAAGCTTCAATACCAGCCATCTGGGTGAAAGCAGGACAACAAGACACTGTATTGTTTACAATTTTTTTCATACTACCATAAAACTGGTGAGGGACAGCAGCATAACCCAATCTCCAACCAGTCATAGAGAAGGTTTTTGACATCCCGTCCATCAGTACGGTGCGATCAAGCATCCCGGGTACACTTGCAATAGAAAAATGCTTGTCCTCTTCTGAATAGATTAAATCGGAGTAAATTTCATCAGAAAAAACAACGGCATTGCTTTTTTTCACAACTTCTGCCATTTTTTCAAGTTCTGTTTTCGATAAAACTCCTCCGGTAGGGTTTTGAGGGGTATTAATGATAATGAGTTTTGTCTTTGGCGTAATCCGTTTTTCTAATTCTTCTGCTGTAACCTGGTAGCCATTTTCTTCTGTGAGTGGTAAAGGAATGGGTATTCCCCCTGCAAGACTAATAGCAGATTGATAGGGAGGGTATCCTGGATCTGGTACAATACATTCATCTCCCGGTTCTAAAAAAGTAACACAAGTTGCATAGATTAAAAGTTTACCACCTGCAGCAATGAGGACATTTTCTGGATCAACAGTGATGTTTCTTGTTTTGCTAAGATGCCTAGCAACTGCTCCGCGAAACTCAGGGATACCACCTGCGGGTGTATAGTGAGTTAAACCATCATCTAGAGATTTTTTACAGGCTTCAACAATGCCTTTGGGGGTTGGAAAATCAGGTTCACCAATCTCCATGTGGACAACTTTAACGCCAGTTTCTCTTTCAATTTGTTGTGCTCTAGCTAAAACTTCAAAAGCTCCTTCGGCTTTTGCATGCTTGGTACGATTCGAAATTTGCATTCCCGACTCCTTTGTAAGTGATCAAAACATCAATTTTTTTTATAAAATGGCTTTTTTACAACAATAGCATCAGCATCTTTGTTTCTGATCTTTATTTGTACTTTGTTTCCTACAGCGGAAAGACCAGAAGGGATATAGCCCAATGCACACACTTTTTCAATTTTGGGGCAATAGCTACCGGAGGTAACTTGCCCAATTTCATTGCCTTCGAAATAAATTGTATATCCATGTCGGGGGATCATTTTACTATTTACTTCTAAAGCTGTGAGTTTACGTTTTGGACCGTTTTCTTTTGCTTCCTGACAAACTCTTTTTCCTACAAAATCTTTATCGAGTTTTACGGCAAATCCTTGTCCTGCCTCAATAGGATTGGTTGTCTGATCAATATCATTGCCATACAGCCATAGGCAAGACTCAAAACGAAGGGTATCTCTGCATCCTAATCCACATGGAAGCACGCCCTCATTTGCTCCTGTTTGCAAAAGTAGTTTCCAAATAGTAGCGATTTGATCATTGGGGGCTAGAATTTCAAACCCATCTTCTCCTGTATATCCTGTTCTAGAAGTAATCGTTTGAACACCGCCAATAGTAATTTCTTGAAATGTAAATTTCTTCATTGTATCAAGGTCAGATGGAGTATTTTTCTGTAGAATTGATGCAGCTTTAGGTCCTTGAAAAGCAACTTGACCCCATTGATTTGATACATTGGAAATTGTGCAATGTAAATCAGGTCTAGATTCTTTAATCGAAAGGATGTGAGAGTAGTCTTTTTCGATATTCGATGCATTAACAACAAGAAGGACTTTTTCATCGGAGAAACGATATGCTAGTAAATCATCAACTTCTCCGCCATCTTCGTACAACATTGCAGAGTACTTAATATCACCATCTTGTGTATTACTAAGTTTGTTTGTAATGAGGTAGTCTGTAAAAGCCAAAGCATCTTTTCCGTCAATGAAAATTTCTCCCATATGTGATACGTCAAACAAGCCAGCATGATCACGAACAGCCATATGTTCCTCAATCATGGAAGTATACACAATGGGCATTTCAAACCCTACAAACGGAACCATATTGGCTCCGAGTTTAACATGTTCTCCGTAAAGTGGAGTGTGAATCAACTTGTCCATTCATTAACCTCTCTATGCAATATCATTTAAGGCAATAGTCATTTGTTCTTCGTTTGGAGCTTTACCATGCCAATCGGCTTGATTTTCCATGAAAGAAACACCTTTGCCCTTGATTGTTTTGCCAATAATAACGGTGGGGCGATTTTTGTTTTGAAGAGCAGTTTGAATTCCCTCTTTTATTTCGCCTATATTATGACCGTCAACAACAACGGTATGCCAGTTAAATGCTTCAAATTTTTCTTTAACAGGGGCTATGCCCATAACGTCCTCAACCCATCCATCTATTTCAAGGTTGTTGTAATCAAAAAAGAGGATCAGGTTGTCTAGGTGGTAATGTGCAGCGCTCATGATGGCTTCCCATATCTGACCTTCCTGGGACTCACCATCACCACATAGAGCAAACACCCGATTAGCTTTATTATCTTGCTTTAATCCCATGGCAACACCTGCAGCGACCGATAAGCCTTGTCCTAAGGAGCCAGTAGATACCTCAATACAATCCAATTTACTCTTTGCAGGGTGTCCTTGGAGGGGAGAACCAAATTCTCGGAAGGTAGATAAAAGCTCACGATTAATATACCCTGTCTCAGCATAGAGAGAGTATATAAGCGGACTCACGTGACCCTTAGAATAAATCATGTAGTCACGGTGTTCCCATGTTGGCAGAGAGGGTTTGTGGTGTAGAAAGGAAGTCCACAAAACACCCATCATTTCGGTAGCAGAGAGGGATCCACCCGGGTGTCCCGAACCACCGGAAAATGTTGATATGACAATATCCCGCCGAATTTGTTTGCAGAAATTCGCAATTTCTTCGTCCGTCATAGAGACAGGATACTCATCAAAGGTTTTTACATGATACGGATTTTCTTTTAACAAGCTAAGGCCCAATTCCCGTCTTTTCATATTTATTCTACCTCGTTAAAGTATATAATATGCGTACAGTTTTGAATTATAATATTTGAATGATATTAAACAACCGTAGTTTTTTTTATTCTGTCAACCAATATTGGTTTTCTTAGGAGTACTATGCAACTACTAAAAAAAGATTCTTCTTCTGAGACTGGACAGGTCATTATTCTATATGCAATTTTTATACTATTTTTGGTTGTAATAGGCATTGCAGCGATTGATATTGGGAAAGTAATCATGTTTAAAACAAAGCTTCGAACTTCTGTTGATCAGGCCGTTTTAGCTGCTCAAGTTGCAGAAAAAGAATCTTTGCCAATTCTTTATCAAGTTCGATTGGATCAATCTTCTACATATGCCCGATTCATTCTTCATACTGGAGTGATGCTACAAAATTATCAATCTGCAGCTGATTTACTTTTGCAATATACCAATAGTCATGATGACGTAGCCAATTGGTTTTACTCTACAGCTGGTTCTTACATTGATCAATATGCCAATCTTTCAGACTATATTCTCGAGATCCCTTCCTCCATGGAATATCACGATTCTGATTTTTGTGATCTTGAAGTTACTGGATTTTCTGATTCTCTTGGAGAAAAGTTGTATAGTTTCATGGAGCTGGAGAAAATGATCTTGTACAAAGAAATGCTAGATTTGCATATACAAAATAGCACGCAAGAGTGGCAGAATGTGGATACTCTTTTCATTCCTGTAGCTAGTATACTTAATGAATCTCCAATTGAAGGTACAGATATATCTTCAATCAGCTTCCGTACTGACGAATTAGATGGAGACATTATGAGTATTTGTTCCATTGATGAAGGAGGAAACGATTTATCCTGCCGTAATGCTTTTCTTGTTTTCCAGATTGTAAACACTCCTGATTTGATTGTTGGGGACACCGTAGCTACACAATTTGGAAAAATGGGAAAAGTTGCAATGATGTCGATCGGGTCTTCTGAGCTACCAGAAGCAGAATTTTTACCGGAAGAATGGTTGAGTGTCTATGAACCGCTATTTCATGAAACCAATATCCAAGGGCAAGAGATCGTCCAGGAAATGATTGACTATGAAAATGAGCGTCCTGGCCACGCTTATGGTTTGAGGAAGAATCATGTAAAAGAAAAATGGAATGAATTGGAACAACTTTACGACAACTTTTTTAATGAGTTAGATTCGTTTGATGAATTGAATATGATGACTATCCAGCAATTGTACCATAATGCTTATCCTTTGCTTATTTCTGTTGACAACCTTTTTTCTCCTGACAATCCAGATTTGCTTACTTTGGGAAGTTCTCAAGGGTATGATTTAACAGATCCTACTCAGCGTGAAGAGTTTTTTGCCCAAGTGTCTCTGGAAGATTTTTTTTCATCAGAGGAAAATTTCTATTTATCAGTGGAAGACTCTATCCAGTCTTTTGATGATAGCATAAAGGATTTGGCTGAAGACTATGACGAATACATTGACTTTATTCAGCCGTATGCTGTTGACCTAAACCCTTCTTCTAGCAATCTTAGCACCGTTTTGCATTCCATAGTCGATAGCTTGGATTCCAATACATCTCTTACCCAGGATGCGCATTTGTGTTTGTTTATGGATCGATTTGCAGATATTCTTCTAGATCAGCACACAAACGCACTTAATTTTCAAATTCTGGTTACGCATCGTGAAGAGTACGATTACACAAGTTTAAAACCATATCCTCGTGTTGCTGATTTTGTTTCTCGCTATTTCGATGAACCGATGATGGAATGGGTACAAAACTGATGAAGTATTCGGTATTTGCAGTTGCATTTTGTGTTTTTTGTATGATTTTGTTTGCAGGGTGTTCACAGAAAAACATCCTCCACGTGGGTTTTGCCGAAGATCAGTCTTCGCAGGTTTCCACCATGTATACATCTCTCTCCAATGGTCGTAAATTACAGTCCAACAAGCTTAAAATGAACTCTGCTTTTCAGTTTTACTATTTTGACACTCGGAGAGACCCCGAAGTTGCTGGAAATGCATTCAGAGAATTCTTTCAAAAACATACCCATGGTATTATGATGGGCACTCCATCAGCAGAATGTGCACAAATTGCTAAATATGTTGCTGATACATGGGAACGAACTTTCATATGCAATTCCTATCAAGCTAGCATTGTCGATCAAGTTCAAACGACTCTTCTTTTGAACCAAAATCCTTACTACCAGGGAAAGTTAAGTGCTCGCTATGCAATCTCTGAAATGCAGAAAAAAAGAATATGCATCATTGTGGATCAATCCAATGACCGTTTAGTTTCACTCAAAGAAGGCCTTGTAGATGAAGGACGAATTATGGATGCTACAGTGATGGAGATCGGATATCAAAATCCAAGTGAGATTGATCCAAATGCTTTCTTTGCAAAAATATCACAATCGAATGTGGATGCAGTTTTTCTTTTGATATCAGACACTTTGTACCAACCTTTTCTAATGAGTGCTCGGAAAGATTTTCAGATTCATGTTCCTTTTATTTTGTCTACACTACCCAGTAGTGACTTCCAACTACAAAGCGATTGGGAGAATACGTATTTTTTTCTGTCTTTTTTCGATAAAAAACCCACCTTTATTTCATCTTCTTTCTATCAAGATTATGTGAATACTTTTGCACAACCCCCCGATCTGTACGCTGCACTAGGAGCAGACGAGATGATTTTGCTTGACTATGCAGTATCTACCTTTGGTTCTGGGTCTATTGTTCAACTATATAAAGAGCTTCGAAACAGTGATTTGACAGAAGTTGGTTTTCTTACTGATCTAAGGGGCTTTGATTCCAAGGGGTTGGCATTAAAGCCAATCGATATTGTACATGTAAAGAATCAGAAACTTACATACCAACAAACTTATTGGCATGAATTTACAAAACAAGAACTGTAACTTCTTCATCTTGTTTTTTTTGAAAAGGATGTATATAATGCATAAAAACATTCGTATAGGAGGATTCAATGGCTTTACCAAAAATTGATGCTGATTGTTGCACTGGTTGCGGGGTTTGTGTTGATGGATGTCCTGTTGAAGCTTTAGAGCTGGTCGACGATATTTGTGAATTGACCTATCCAGATAAATGTACTAGCTGCGGTGCATGTGTAGACGCATGTCCCCTTGAATGTATTGTTCTAGAATAGCATAAAAACATTGTTAATGAAGCCCTGGTTAGCTCCGGGGCTTTTTTTTATGCCCTATTCTTGACAAATGAATCCAAAAAGGCAAAATGAATGTAAATCTTATTGCATAATGATGGAGCCATGAATATCGAAAAACACGGATTCAACTTTATTTATTTGCCTTCGAGAGGAAATTCGAAGAATTTTTTTGTTTCATCTATCTGGGTTTTCTTAGCTCTTATTGTTTTGCTCGTGTTTTTGTTTGTCTCATTCCGTCTTGTTCAGCGATATAATTTTTACAAAACAGAATTTGTAAAAATTTCTGGTCTTTCTCTGGAAGAAACAGAATTGTTACAACAGGAAGAACTGGATGAAATTGAGAAAGAACTTGAAGTTATTCACGAAATTCAACAGAAAAATCTGGAAAAAATGCAACATATTGCAAATGCCGATTCAAAGAATCGAACAAGCCTGAAATTGGCTTCCATCAACTTAAATCCTGACGACTACTTATCTGACATTACCCGTTATTCTGGATATTTCAACAATTTAGCCAGCATTAACCTACAAACTGCTCTAACGATCGAAGAAAATCTGATCAATCAAAAAGAAAAATTAGACCAGATTATTACAAACAACGAAATCCTTTCCTTAGCTGCAGATGAGTTTTTGCTACAATGGGAAAAAACTCCCCTAGGCTTTCCCCTACCAGGTTCTATAGACCCAGGCTTCGGCTACCGAATTCACCCCGTTTGGGGCACTCCTGATTGGCATACCGGAGTAGACATCTCCGGCTACTATGGGCAAGATATAGTTGCAACTGCAGCAGGAAGAGTCATCAAATCTTCCTCTGGTTACGGATATGGTAATTTTATTATTATTTACCATAGAGATGGCATTTCTACTCTTTATGCGCACAATTCAAAAAACATGGTGCACGAAGGTGAATATGTTAAACGTGGGCAAGTAATCGCAAAAGCTGGAAAAACTGGAACTGCTACCTGTGTTCACGTTCACTATGAAGTCCGATACGGATCCGATGCAATTGATCCTGAACAATTTAATTCCTTGGTGAAAAAACATGTCCCTCGCTAATCCAAAGAACACAAAACCCGGCACAATTCTGATTGTCTCTTCCCATAATCCACGCTCATTTAAGATATCCCTTACAAAACCATTTCGGATCATCGCCATCTCAGGATTGGCACTTTTAGTAGGATTCTTTTCCTGGATCGGTTACAAATATTGGTATTACCAAACCAACGTGACATCCTTTTATCAACGATTTCAAATCATTATGGACGCAGATGACAAAGATTTATCCAGAGAGATCAAAGTAAAAAAAACTCTCATCAAGACAGAAGCTTTTATAAATATTTCGGATACATTTCTTTCCAAAGCTTCTTCAACCGAACAAGATGCATGTAATTCTTTAGAGTTACCCTATTCAAACAAAGAGTTCTCAGATTTTTTATATACTGTTCGCCATAGCCAGGCGAAAGCTCAACCAGCCTCTACCATAGCTGATTCTTACCCAACCATAGAAGATCATTCTGATCAGCTGGAAACTTCTCAACTCAGGCAAGAGGCAATCCAAGACAGTTTACGTATCACGCCCACAGGTTTGCCAATAAATGGTTATCCAACCCGGTCTGGAAAATATATTTCAACACCTGGAGTCGAAATTTTAGCTCCTTACGGGACATATATTAAAGCCACTGCCGGTGGAGAAGTCACAAAAGTTGAAGAAGTTACCCCCTCCACATATGTTATTGAAATTACCCATAAGAGTGAAGACTTACACACTACTCTTTCACGGTATATTTTCTGCTATGATCTTCAAATCAATGTGGGTGATAGCGTGGAAAAAGGACAAGTAATAGCAAAAGTTGGACTACATCCCAGTGCTCAAGAAAGTTTTATGGGGTATCAGTTACTAGTCAACAACTTAGCTGTAGAACCATAATAGGTAGGTGATATATGGCATTTGGATCCAAATCTGATCAAAAGATTAGCCGATCTTCTTCCACTTCCTTTCTAGGCAAAGGTACTTTTATTGAAGGAAGTTTCTTTGTCGAAGGAAATGTTCGTATTGACGGAAAAATAAAAGGACTCATCAAAGGCGACGCCGATGTAATTATTGGCGAAGGCTCCTTGGTTGAAGCCAATATTGAGGTAACCAACCTCACCGTAATGGGCGAAGTTGAAGGAAATATTGTTTGTTCTGAAAAGCTGGAGATACACGACACAGGAAAAGTTATAGGAGAAATTTCAGCTGATAAACTCATTATTGAAGAGAATGCATTCTTTGAAGGAAAAAGCATGATGCATGCTAAACAAACCATCAAGGCTTTACCTGAAAGCGAGAATGCAAAGAATAAAGACTCCGAAAAAAAATCCAATTAATTCGACAGGAGGGACCATGAAACGATTTACAAGCTTGATGATAGCATTTTTATTATTCTTTGGACTGTTTCTATCTGTTAATGCATCTTCTGGTATGAACCCAAATCCCGAAGATCCTATGGGAAACGATCCGTGGCTTACCGCTTATTATAATGGGAAAATGTCTGCCATGTCTCATACAGAACTCGGAGAAGAGTATGAAGAATCTCCTGATTGGCCTTGGGATAGTGATGCTGGTAGAAGTCAAATGTTAGGCGATGGGTCTGTTGTATATAACGGAATTCTCTATACTCAATATATGTCAAATCTACAAGGCTCGACTTCCGAAGTTATTGCTATTGAACTTGAAACTGGAGAAGAAATTTGGCGTAGTGAGGTTGATGGAAAATATGCATTTAGTGGTGCACCTGCCATCGATGAATACCTTGGATTAGTTATTGTATCTACAGGCCATGCATTTGTTGCAAAAGGTGCAGGAAATGCAACCCAAGTTACTGCGTTAACTCTTGAAGATGGAGATATTGAATGGAGTACATCTTTAGTAGGTACAGCATCCGGTCCTGTAACGATAAGTGATTCAGCAGTATATGTCAAATCATCCTTTGCAAAAGATGTTGAAGACGAAGATGCTAAGTACACAATAACTGACGATGGATCTCACATTGCAAAACTAGACGGAGAAACTGGTGACATCATTTGGGAAACAGATGTTGATGGAGCATGGTATTTCGAATGGGACTCTCCATGTGTAGTTGTTGACGATTATGTTTATGCCGCTACTGCTAGTTATGGTCTTAGTGATAATTCTGTCTTCTTTATAACTCCTTCTTACCTGTATTGCTTTGATTCCGATACTGGTTCTATTGTGTGGGATATAAAAGATGCCAATGGATCTGCTGGTGCGGGTATTAGCAGTGATGGAGATAAGCTTTATTATGCAAGGAGCAGAATTGATATTTCTGCAAATACTCTCGAATTAGTTGTTTCTGCTCACGATTTAGATTCTGGAAAAGATGAATGGGAATACAAAGAGAATGGTGTTTGGTGTTTTGGAAATGTTCCTGTTTGCAATGATGACAATGTATTTATTCAAGATAGAACAGGAAAAGTTTGGGCCATAAACAAAAGTAATGGAAGCCGCAATTGGTCAAAAAGTGTAGGGGATCTAGTATATGGAACATCTATAGCAGTTACGAATGATTACGTTGTAGTAGCTGGTTGGGGACTTGACAATAAGGGTTTGATTGTAGACACTTCTGTTGTGGTTTTAGATGCAACACGTAGAGGGAAGCAATTGTGGAAAGAAGAACTTGATGATCAGATTAAACATGTTGCTTTGTATAACAGAAGACTTATATTTACAGGAACAGGGCAAATATTCTGTTATCAGACTCTTGCTCCAAAACTTGAAATTGACCCAGATCGCATAGTGATGGACAAAGTAGAAAGAAATACGATTACAGAAATTGAACTAGCACTCGAAAATACAGGAATCAAAGGGTTAGAAGGAACTGTAGAAACCGATCAGGATTGGCTATCGATTGATATTGAAGAAGTAGATGACAATACCGAAAAAGCTCTTCTTACCGTTAATACTTGGAATTTAGACCGAGGAGATTATTCAGGAAGAGTTATTTTTAACACCAACGGTGGACAAGTTCTTTTGCCTGTCTTGATTACTGTAGTTGATGAAGAACCCCCTGTGATTGAATGGGATTTATCCGAACTCATTGAACTGGATAAGAAACTTTATACCAAAGAAAAAGAGTTTACTCTTAAGGGAAAAACAGAACCCACTGCTTTTGTTTTCATCAACGATGAAGAAGCAGAACTTGACGCAGACGGCTACTTTGAATTCTTTATTGAACTAGATGAAGGCAAAAACGAGATTTTAGTGGAAACTGAAGATGACATAGGTAATAAAGGCGAAGAAACTCTAGAGATTTACCTAGACACCAAACCACCCGATTTAGTTATCACCACCCCAGATTATTCCATTACATCTGAAGAACGCTTCTATATCATTGGACAATGCGATGAAGAAGGTGTGGTCGTAACCATTGATGATAAAAAAATTGAACTGGGCAAGGGCGGTAAATTTGCTTACGAAGTTACTCTTGAAAAAGATGTAAATACTTTCGTGATCAAAGCTGTCGATAAAATTGGTAACGAAAGTGTTGTTGAATTACACATCGTATATCCCGACAAAAAGATTGTTATCCTTCGAATAGGAAACAAACAGGCAGAAGTTAATGGTTTACTGGTACAGCTTGATGCACCACCCACCATTATCAATGGTAGAACGATGGTCCCATTGCGATTCGTCTCTGAAACCTTTGGTGCTGAAATTGGATGGGATGGAGCAACACAGAAGATTACCCTCATATTCTTTGGCAAAACCATAGAGCTCTGGATCGGTAGAAGTACTGCCATGGTCAATGGTGAGCCAATGATTCTAGATGCACCACCCACCATTATCAATGGTAGAACGATGGTCCCACTACGTTTCTGTGCTGAAACATTCGGTGCAGAAGTCGGTTGGGATGGCACAACACAAACCATCACTTTGATCTACCCAAAACAATAAAGCTAATTCCTTACTAGAAGCAAAAAAAGCCCTCTGCTAAGAGGGCTTTTTTTGTTGTTCTAATGATGTAAATGTTTGATAAAAAATGTAATTGCTAAAGAATTAGTCGACTAATTCCTCAAATTCTTTCTCTGTAATGCAAGGAACTTTTAACTCACAGGATTTCTCATACTTTGACCCCGGGTTATCCCCATACAACAAATAATCTGTATTTTTGGATACCGAGTTCTTTACGAAACCCCCGAGTTTTTCAATATGCTTTTTCATTTCATCTCTAGAAATGGAAAGTGTCCCCGTAATAACAAATGATTTTCCTTGTAAGGGCAAAGAAGTATCTTGTAAAGTGTGCAAGTCGTTTGTAAAACTGCAACCTAGTTCCTTGCATTTATGTATCATAGAAATGTTTTTTGGGTGATTGATATAGTGTAGGATGTTGGTTGCAGTTTCTGTTCCTATGCCTTGGATTTGATAAAGATCTTCAAAAGTAGCTTCCAAAAGATCATCAATTGTATTGTAACTCTTACAGAGAAGCTTAGCAGTGTTTTCTCCAACACCTTCAATGCCAATGGCTGAAATAAAACGCCATAAAGGACGTTTTTTTGCTTCTTGGATCGATTGAACAACTTTGTGTGCAAGTTTTTCCTGAAAACCTTCTAAATGCATTAAATCTTCATCCTGAATTATAAAAATGTCAGGTATGGAACGAACGATCTTTTCGTTTAGCAATTTTTGGATCAGCTTTTTGCCAAGACCTTCAATATCCAACCCATTTTTGGAAACAAAATGGGCAAAAATCTCTTCTATTCGTGCAGGACATTCTAGGTTCACACACCGAATATAGGCCTCCTCGGGATTTTTCAGGACTTCTGTATGACAAACAGGGCAATGAGTAGGCATCTGAAAAACTTTTGCGTCGGTCGGTCTTTTTGATAGTTCAACTCGCATTACCTCGGGGATCACATCCCCTGCTCTTTGTACAACAACTGTATCGCCAATACGAACATCTTTTCGCTGAATCTCTCCTTCGTTATGTAGGGTAG
>ERZ795057.600-NODE-600-length-36454-cov-19.924916_pt1 | contig 36454 bp, 32 predicted proteins | sample MGYA00375141_ERZ795057 | MGnify/ENA primary metagenome ERZ795057 (study PRJEB30186, sample SAMN05720163) | activated sludge metagenome | isolation source: Anaerobic digester | place: Hong Kong | collected 2015-01-26 ...
AGTTCCCGGCTTCTTACGGAATATTTTCTGTAGAAAATCCTGCTCCCTTTTTCACGCAAATCATACCATGTGACAAATAGCTCGTTATCCGGGCCCATTGTGATATCGGGAGAAAAACAGTTCGCGTTAGTAGCTGATACTTTCAACGGGACTTCATCCCATCTGTCTCCAAGCCTGTACCCCCTGAGCATATTAATGGCCCAGTTTTTCTCGCTGTTATTCATATATACGAGGTATATTATATCATCATGGATCTCAATTGCCGGAGCCTGGTTGTTGTTTTTACCCGTTGTGATCTTTTCAACATTACTCCAGCTCTCGCCATAATCCTCCGACTTCACAAAATACAGGTGGTCTGTATAACTCTCTTCTTTAGTCTGCCATAAAACCACGGCGCTGTTTTTATTAAACTTTACTGCCGGAAAGAATGCACCTTTTATATTCCCTTCGAACCTGGCTACCGGTTCAGGCTTATTAAATTTACCCTCTTCCCGCACAGAATGAAAAAGATTAAATATTTTCTTATTGTACGCTGTATAAAAAAGATGAAGTTTATCCTGTTCATCGAAAGCAAAAACAGGGAGTATCTCCATCTGCATTCCGAATGTTATCTGTTCAGGAGCTGACCATGTTGCGCCCAGATCAGCTGACCTGGAATAGTAGATCGCTCCGTTAGCTTCATCATCAGACAGGATGTTCCATACAACAAAGATCTCCCCTCCACGTGAAATTGCTACACCGGGATTTTTATTAATTGATGTTGAATATTCTGCTATTTTTACAGCCTGGATAAAATCAGCTCCGCCATTGACAGATACTGAAGCATATATACCCGACATCCCCTTAAAAGCACCCTCATAAACTACAGCTATAAGATTGCCTCTGCTGTCAGCCGCAGGATTTCCGCAGTCAATTCCCCTGTCAGATATCAGCTTAGCCCTCTCCCACCCCTGAGGATCTGTCCGTACATCCTCTGACTGAAAAAGGATCACTGTTGTTATGCTGAAAACTATAAAAATCAGTACCATCAGGAGGAAAAGTCTCACCCCGGGGAACCTGAAATATAACGTTAATAATATACCTGATAATCTTCTCATTGATATTTATTGCCTTATATACATTATCGATCCTTCATCTTAAATATTCAATACCGAAATATAGGGATATCCGTATATTTACCCGGAATTTTTATTCCTGAAATTTGTATTATATTGCACTAATAGGATACTTATATTAAAATTTTTATTGCAGTTTTTATTTTATTATCTATTATATCCCTGATATATATAAATGCGCGGTTATGTATTGTCCTTAAGGGATTATAAAAGATCATATATAATCTGCATTGAATAATTTTACAAAATGAACCGCTAAGGTCTATTATTAAAAAATAAAAGGAACAATAATGAAGCTCAGCGATATTATACAAAACGACAATGACAGACTTTTTATAGTTGATACAGAATGTTTCATAGTTTTTACAGGTGGCTCAATAAATGATGACAGGCCTTTCATCAGGATAGGCACCTGGTCGGACCTCCCGGTTGAAATAATCCCCCTTGTGGAAAATATAATAATCAGCGACAGAATACTTGGAAACCCGGCACTTGAACAGTTCAATATCAATGTCCGTAACCTTACAACAAACAGATATATAGGAGGAGAATCGATACTGAAACGCTTTCTCGATTACCAGCGGAATTTCGGGCTCGATCTGACCAACGTATCCGCTGTAAATATTGAAAAAGATATCCCCGAACTCCCCGACAAAAAACATATTTCAGACAGGGATCAATTCATCGGTGTTTTCTACAGTGACGGAAATGTAAAGATTGTTCATGACGGAAACAATATTTTTGACCTTAACTCTATATATAATGAAAACCTTAATATAACCGAAATTCTGACTAGACTTACACAAAACAACAAAACCTGTTCACGTTATTCGGGAGCAGGTTTTGCGGTTTCAGATAAAAATCCGATTTTCTACTCCGACGGATATTTTACATCCTACCAGTTCCCTAAAACTTATGCTGATGATTTTTCAATTCTTGAAATTGATCCGGGTAAAATCAGAGAACTTCTGCTTCCATCGCATAATATGCTTTATGTTTCAGACATCATGAAACTTAAACATTTCAGGGAGGGTAAAATAAGAATATTCTCTGACAACAGGGATCAGCTTGATCTCATAAAGCGACTGTTTAAAGGGGCAACAATTCATGATGAACCTTTCTCTGAAATGAATTACAGCACCGGAAATGGAATGACAATATCAGCACACAGCAGCACACCGAATATAAAAATAAACTGGAACGCTGACGCGAAGAGAGGGAAAAATCTTACTCTCTATTTCATTAAATCGCCCGCAGAAGTAAAATCAATACTGAAAGAACCCTCCGATGCAATCATAATATCATACACAGCTTACGAGCAGTCAGTACTCCTTTTTAAATCTGTTCAGAAACCGGTAATTATACTTAATGACGGGAACCGGAACGTAAAAAAAATATCTGAAACAGATAATATTATTCTGAAAGATGGCATGCAGTATGAATTGAAGCATTATGATTCAATAGAGAGCCTGCAGAATACAATTGAAAGCGACCCTGATTTTAATAAGGCATTGACTGACGGAGATATTACATCACTGGAAAACTGGTTTGAATCTGATTTTTCATCCGCATCTGATTATTTTAAACTTTTCAACAGTCTCGCTTTACTGAAAATTCAGATGGACACCACAAAAGATCGGAAACTTTTTTCATCTCTCCGATCACTGATACAGAAACAGGGACAGATACTTTTCAGGCATCAGCCGGACGATCTTAATTACAGGGCTTTTTTCGAAATTGCGATCTGCAATAATACCGCTTTTCAGATAATCAGATCAGTTACACGAAAATCTGATATTCATTTTACACAGGTCTACGACCACCAATCAATCAATAACCTCAGCCTTGACAGTGACCAGCAGCGTCTGGGTAAAAGAATTATTGAAGACCGGGAGCGACTTGCTAAAATTCTCACCCTGTTCTATGAAGACAAGCTGACACACCCCTCTTTCAATTTCATGAAATCTGAATTATCGCTGCTTAAAGAGGAAATTGACAGCAGGAGAGAAATATACAACACTGAATTTTACGAAGCTGAATCTTTCAATAGCCATAAGAACAAAAAGAAAAAAACAAAAACTGCTGGAGTTCTAAGCTTCCTTAACGAGCGTAAAAACGGTGCGGAGAATATCAATGGTTCACCAGAAAATGCTCCTGAAGAGAGATCCCTGGACATAAAAAAAATTAAAATTTCCGCAGCAGTATTACTGTTGCTCCTATTACTTCTTTCCGGCGGAATATATATTACAAAAAATTCCGGCAACCAGAAACCCGTTCTTACCGAACAGGATTTAACCGGAGGTATTGACAAAGAGAAAATTGAAAACAAAAATATTATAATCACAGTTAAACGTGTTGATGAACAGGAGAAAGAACTCCTGAAACTCCATAATGTAAAAATTACCGATTACGATATATTCAGATACGCCAATGATGTTGCGATTAAAAACGGTTATTCAGGTCTCACGATGTCAGGCCTGAAAGATAAAAATCCTCACTGGATCTACCCCTCCAATGTTTTCATTATGCTTGACGGAGAAAAGGTTGTAGTCCAGAAAGGTGACACACTCTGGGATCTCGCGCATGCCAAGCTTGAAAAGATGAATGCAGAATTCTACAAGATTACAGATCAGCTTGAAAAAACAGATCCAGAAGATACCGGCAGAATTAAAGCTATTATTGCTGAGGCAGAGAAGTATCTTTATACTGTACAGCAGAAAAAATATATAGACAATTACAAAACGCAGAATCTGAAAAATGAATGATGATATAAAATATTATATTGAACCTGTTGAAATAGAAATTTATCTAAAAAAAGCCGGAATCGTCCGGACAATTATTAAAGATTTAAAAATAGAACTCATCGATGTTCTCCCTAACAGTGAAAAGAGCAGTGAAATATTTGATCTGTTTAAGTCCATGGATGAGCCGATTGATCTGATGGAGGTTCAGAACTACTTCCCTCAATATATAAGAAACATATACGACTCCTACTATAAGAACATGGAACTTTACGAAAAACTAAGCATGCACTTTAAAGCAGGCCTGTCCGGAATGAACGATTCATGGAGAAACGCCCTGTATTTCACTGAGCTTCTCCACAAGTATGAACCCACTGTTGCCACAACAGAGATACTCGGCAATTTCAGCACATACAACCTTAACTATCTTATCAGAAAACTGAACTCGCTGAATGAAAAATTTCTGCTTGAGGATTCTACTGTCTATTATCTTATAAAAAGAAGAAATGAGGCTTACAGCGACAGGCCTCCAGACAGGGAGTTTGAAAAGCTTGTTGAATTATGGGAGTACAATGTTAAAGGGAAAAATTAATTAAACTTATCCTGATGCACAGTTTAATAAAAAAACCAGTAGACTATATCCAGAAATATCATAATTATAAAAAAGATTGTAAAAGCTTTAAAAACTTTGATAAAAACCTTTTTCATGTTGTTTACTCTCTCACTGCTGCCCTTGTTATATCAAAAACCAGATTCTGTTCCCCTCTTTTAATATAGAGAGTTACCCTGCTCCCGGCCTCTCCTGTGAGATGATTTTTATATATATCATCAAATCTCATACCTTTTGTCACTGGCAACCCATTAATCTGCATTATAATATCACCGGGTCTTATACCTGCTTTATATGCAGGCCCCTCTTCAAAAACGCCTGTGACTATATAGGGAGTTTTATCACTGACTTTCCCGCTTCCAATCGGAACCTCAATCCCCAGTATCCCCTTGCTGTCATCTGACGCGCAGGAGATAAAAATCATGAGTAATACTATCGCAGCAAAAAAATTCTTCTTATTCATGGAGCCTCTCAATTACTGAGGGTTTTTCACAGATGTATCTTTTATTTCCACGTCAGTTTTCTTCTCGGTTTCAATTTTATTAATATCATCAGCAGCAGGCTGTTTCTTTTCACTTTCAGGTTTATCCTCTTTTTTTACATCATCCACAACCCTTACATCACCCACCATGCTGCCCAGGACAGATTTGCTGTTCAATATAACATAGTTATCATTATGATGCTGTATCAGCTTTGCATAATCCTGTTTTGATGCTACGGGCTCCCCTTCACCGGCATGAGCACCCTTATCAGCGAGAGTTTTTAATGTTGCTGTTATCAGTTTAAAATTATAATTATCAACATACGACCGGATTATCGGTTCAGCTTTATCAAACTCGCCATTGAGCAGGTAACGGGCAACTCTCTGCTCTTTTCTGAACCTCACGCTTCGTGAAACTTTACCTTCAAAAGGCATCTCCTTTGCTAAAGCGTCCCCCTCTTTTTGAGCAGAAGCTCCGGCTTCAGAATACTCCTTCTCAAGTTCCTCCACGGTTTTATTCATCTCTTTTATATAATCCTGCTCATTCTTATCAACAAATCTCCTGAAGAAAAGTGAGCCGCTTTCAGTTTCAGTTTTAAACATCTGATTATATATCTTCAGTTTCCCTGCGGGGGTCTGACTTGTATAAATCGCAATAAATCCGTATCTTTTTGCACGCCTGGCCATATTTATTGCATCAACGTATTTAAAAATTTTATAAGAGTACAATCTCGGATGAGATGCTTCGCCAACGGTATAATGAGTTCTTGCAAGTGTTCTATCGCGGTATCCCAAAGTCAGGTACTGCCGCGCAATGGGATCTTTAGACCTGATAATTTCAGGAGCTATATTATCCAGAATATTTTTGGAATCCTCAAGATAAAAATCAACCAGAAGTTTTTCATAAAGTGTCACCATATCTTTCTGTGAATCATAAACGTTGTTAAAAGCTCTCTTATATTCACCCTGCAGGAAAGCTACTTCAGCATTAAAATGCTTCTGATATATGGTAAACAGTTCATTTTTGCTTTCAGGTGAAAAATTAGTTACACCTAAATCAATAAAATCAATAAAATCCCTGTTCTCTTTGAGAATTCTCTCGACATAAGTCTGATCTATCGCGGAATAAGATGCAGTGAATCCAGCCAGGATGATTAGAATAATTGCAATAATACCGGTTTTTATCTTCATTCCCTATAATCCCCTATTATAAAATCTGGAAATTTGTCTCCCTGTATCTATTTTATCGTCTTTACCTGGATTAAAAATAGAATAATTTTATTGTAAATCAATTTTTAAAAACCAGCCCTGCAGCAGGAATCAGACAGAAAACAGCCGATGCAGAATTATTTATATAAAAACCCGATAGTGCGAATTATTGAGTATGTTTCTTTTTTATATTGACATTATGTTCCAATGGCATAATTATTACTATATAATAATATTTTTTCCGAAAATAATATAGTAACTTGAAGTATTGTTTTATGCAGCACAGAATTGTTTAAGACTTTATATACTAATACCCGGTGTGAAATATGGATTCTGGACTTACCCAGCAGGCTAGCGAGAATATTCTCATAGTAAAAGGTAGATTCAAGTCAACCTCCATGAATCTCTATGGCCTTTTCCTTCTCATCTTCAGTACAATCAAAAAACTTGATACCTATCATGTAATTGTTTCATCCTATTCTGACATGTACGACTTTGAGCCACATACTTCGTGGGAAAGATATGAAGAGATTATTGTAGACAGAAAATGGAAAGGTAATTTCAACAACAGTATGACAGCTTCGATTATGGATGCCTTTACCAAACTTTCAGAGGACTCCAGGTCAACCAAAATACTATATGATCATGTCTATAACTATGATTATGACCAGATGGACCTTATAATTTTTGACCTTATAAACAGGATTATCCACGATAAAAATCTCACAATGGAGACCATTATACAGGAGGTTTCAGCCCAGGAGTTCCGCAAAATAAAGGAGGACCGGTCTAAACCTCCTGAAGAGGAGAAAGAAAAGGAACGGCCTGATGACGGAAAACAATCCACAATCCTGCAGGTTAAACCTATTGTTGCTCCCATAAATGGTAAACCTATCTACAGTCTGCGTATCGGGGATAAAATTCTCATAAAAATTATACCTGCGTCAAGCAGAGAAAATTATTACATTGATCTCTATAATCTGAAAGAGGAAAAAACAATAAGATCTGTTCCGGCAACAGTCGTAGATATTAAAGCGGGATTAGGGAAGAACAATCCTGTTGAAATCCTGACCGAGATAATGCCGGGAGTTTACGGTCAGTTCAGTGAAGAGGAGAAACAGGTTAAGCTTAAACTGTTTGATCCCATGACTGATGATACGATAAACGGCAGAAAAAAAGGATCAGCAGGGCCATACAGTTCCAATGAAGAAGAATCTGCGGCATCCATGAAGAGTATAATGATCATGGCCGTTCTCTTTGTGGTAATCCTCACACTTTTTATTCTTCTAATTCTACTCAGCTGGTAATCGCATAGATAAAGTAGTCAGGTGAAAATGGACACAGATAAAGAATATATTTTAAAATTCGCACACGAAAACAAAATTAAATTTATACGCCTCTGGTTTACAGATATTCTCGGCTTTTTAAAAAGCTTTGCAATTACAATTGATGAACTGGATGATGCGATCAACGAGGGAGTCCGTTTTGACGGTTCAACCCTGCTGGGATATATAAGATCTGATGAAGAGGAGATGATTGCTGTACCAGATGTCTCCACATTCCAGGTTCTCCCATGGCGTCCGAAAGAGGATTCCGTCGCAAGAATGTTCTGTGATATATACAGGCGGGATATGAAGCCCTTCGAAGGGGACTCACGGTTTATACTTAAGAAAAACATTCAGAAAGCTGCAGCAAGAGGACTGACTTATTATACAGGACCTGAAATAGAATTTTTCTTTTTTAAAAATTCCGAAAAACCTGAAATTCTTGATCAAGGGGGCTATTTTGATCTTACCCCTCTTGATACCGCATCAGATTACAGAAGGCAGACAGTCCTTACACTTGAAAAAATGGGAATAGATGTTATATCATCACACCATGAAGGGTCACACAGCCAGCATGAAATAGATCTGAGGCATGAGGATGCGCTAACAACCGCTGACAACATCATGACATTCAAATTGATCGCCAAAGAAATCGGACAGCTGAATAATATCTATGCTTCATTTATGCCGAAACCTCTTATGGGCCAGAATGGCTCAGGGCTGCATATCCATCAATCTCTCTTCAGGGAAGATGAAAACATTTTCTTTGATGCAGGCAGCGAATACTCCCTTTCTTATGATGGCAGATATTTTATAGCCGGGCTGCTAAAACATGCCGATGAATTTACCGTTATAACAAACCAGTGGATCAACTCCTACAAAAGGCTGATAGCCGGATATGAATCTCCGACTCACGCCACATGGAGCCCCAAAAGTCAATCCGCTCTTGTACGTATTCCGCAGAGCAGGCTGGATAAACCCTCATCAATGAGAGTAGAGCTGAGATCACCAGATCCTGCCTGCAATCCTTATCTTGCATTTTCTGTAATGTTAGCAGCCGGGCTCAAAGGAATTGAAAACAAATATGAACTCCCGGATCCTTATTTCTCTTCGAATAATCTTGATGACCTTAAAAAATACAGGCCTCTACCCTCGCAACTCCATGAAGCCTTAACCTATTTTGCAGAAAGTGACCTGATGAAAGAAGTACTGGGAGAATTTGTACATTCAAAAATAATAGAGAACAAAATGTATGAGATGGAACAATTCAACAGATATATAACTGATTACGAGATAAACTCATACTTCCCTAAACTTTAAAATGAAGAAAATTTCATCAGCATTGATCGGATGCGGACGAATCGGATTTATCCTCGAAGAGGATAAACTTAGAAAAAAACCATGCACTCATTTTGGAGGAGCTTCTTCTGCCGGGATAAAAATTACATCCGCCTGTGATATTGACAAAGAAAGACTGGCGATGTTCAGAGACAAATCCGGGATTCCCGGAACCTCATGTTATACAGATTACAAAGAACTTCTGCAAAAAGAACACCCGCATCTTGTTATAATAACAACCTGGACAGAAAGCCACGCGCCCATTGCAATTGCTTCAATTAAATCCGGAGCAAAAGTAGTTGTCCTGGAAAAACCTGTTGCCGGTTCCTTAAAACTCGCCCGGCAGATATCTGACACAGCCGCTGAATACGGATGTTCTGTTATCGTTAATCACGAAAGACGTTTTGACAGCAGGTATATAAAAGTGAGAGATATGCTTCAAAAAAATGAAATCGGCCGGGTGCTGACAGTTAATGCGCGGATACTGACAGGAGGTTACAGGGGAAAATCCCTTCCCGGTGAAGGCGGAGGCCCACTTCTGCATGACGGCACACATCTGGTTGATATACTAAGATTTTTTTTCGGCGATTTCAAAACTGTACGCGGTGAATTCTCAAGATTTACCGGGGATTCCGGATATGAGGATTATGCTGCTGCATGGTTAAAAACTGATTCCGGTATTAATATTTTCCTGGAAGCCGGAGGAGGAAGAAAATATTTTCTCTTTGAAGTGGAGATATGGGGAACCGATGGGAAGATTATTATCGGGAACGGTTATAACAGGATTTATAAAAACGTATCATCACGGTATTATACAGGATTCCGGGATCTTAATGAAGCGGAATTCCCCGGATTCAGGGAAAATAACTGTTTCACCGGTCTTTATAAAGATGTCAAAAAAGCATTGCAGGGGAAAAATTTCAGCAACAACTCAACTATAGATGACGGTTACAGGGCACTTGAGCTTGTCCACGCAGTATACCTGTCAGCATATAAATCCGGGGAAGAAATTAACCTTCCAATTAATAAAAACTCCGTCAATCTTCAAAAAATATTCAATCTTAATCAGATATAGCCATTCTCAGCTAATTTTTTCAGAAGAGACTCATCATTTGCCGCATTATCATTTTCCTGTTCAATCCGGCCGAAGCGGATTATTCTTTCAACATATCTTGCAAGAATATCAGTCTCGAGATTTACCCTGTCGCCGGTTTTCCATGAGCCTATATTTGTGTTTAAAAGGGTCTCCGGTATCAGATAAAGCCTGAATCCCTCTTTATCAGTTGAAACAACTGTTAGAGAAATACCATCAACAGCGATCGATCCCTTTTCAACTATAAATTTCGTATCTTTTTCAGGAACCGCTATATCAATCTCAACACCCTGAGAATCTTTGCTTATCTTTTTAACATTACCGGTAAAATCAACATGACCCTGAACTATATGGCCCCCGAGCCTGGAACTTAAAGTCAAAGCTCTTTCAAGATTAACAACTCTCCCGGGCTTAAATTCCCCAAGTGTTGTTATCGAAAGAGTAACCCTTGATACAAAAACAGAAAAAGTATCTGCAGTCATATCAGTCACAGTCTGGCATGCGCCATTAATTGAAATTGAATCACCTCTTTTAGTGCCGGCAAGAACTTTCGATCCCCTAACTTCAAGAATCTTCCCCTCCCCGGCTTCTTTTAAACTGATGACAGTTCCTGTCTCTTCAATCAGACCTGTAAACACGCTCCCCTCACATCATTTCAAAATTATACTGCTCTCTGTATCCGCAATAAAGAAGATCATTGCCGATCATAGCTGTTGATATATCATAAAGTAAAAGTGAATCCGACATTTTTTCAAGCCCTGCTCCCCTTATCGGAGAAATTCCGTCACCCGCAACTTTCGGGGCAATCATATACATAAACTGGTCAATTGCGCCGGAATTAAAAAAAGTCCCATTAACGCCGCCCCCCCCCTCAAGCATTGCGTTCATAACGCCCTTCTCCTTTAATATCCTGAAAATAAAATCAGTCTCTTCATCCGGGTCACTGTCGGTACATATAAAAAGATTCAGTTTATCAGCCAGTTCTTTTATTGACGGATTTCTGTTTATTGCCCAGTTATATGATTGTTCTCCTGCGATAATAACATAATTATCATTTCGGAAAAAATTACAGTTTGCCGGAATAGAATCAGGCATACCTATAAGAATTCTCAAAGGTTCGACCGAAGGATCTGGTTCAGCTTTAATCAGCTGTTCAATCAGAAAATTATCTCTCCCATTTAGTTTAATTTTACCATCAGAAAAAGCACCTCTGGCGTTTTCATCAAAATCTTCAGGCCGGATATTCAGAGACGGGTTATCATTGATAAAAGTATTCTTACCTACAATAACAGCATCAACTTTTGAACGGAGCTTATGCACAAACAGCCTGGCAGGTTCAGATGATATCCATTTTGAATCACCTGCTGATGTTGCAATTTTTCCGTCAAGAGTTACAGCACATTTATTAATTATAAAGCTCCTGCCGCGGAGAATGTACTTTTTAAAACCTCGCAGAAGATCAGAAGCAGCCGGTGAAAAACTATGCATCATTTCAACCTCAACACCTGCTTCAGTAAGCATCCTGATACCTTTTCCTGCAACTAACGGATTTGGGTCAAGAATAGGAACATATACCTTTTTTATTCCGCTTTTTATTATTGCGTCAGCACATGGAGGAGTTTTCCCGTAATGACTGCAGGGTTCCAGTGACACAAATATTTCCGCACCTTTAATATCAGCACCGGATTTCATTGCTTGTTTAAGCGCAACAATTTCAGCATGGTCTGAACCGTAAACTCCGGTTCCCCCTTTGCCTATTATATTTCCGTTTTTGACAATAACTGCCCCAACGGACGGATTAGGTGAAGTTTTACCCATCTTTGAGAATGCAATCTCGCAGGCCATTTGCATGAATTTTTCTTTATCTGACATTTGATTCAATTCCGAATTTTATATAAAGGTCATCTCTATCTTTGTCCAGCATGAAATCTCTGTCAAGCCGTACAACAAGCTTTTCAGAAAGTCCCCTGTTATACTTAACTGTCTGCATATACCCGCCGGCAATACTTCCTGCATACATAAAAAAAGTCGCTGCACCAGATACCGCTGCAAGAGGCTCAATATTATTCACATGGGCACCCCATGTAACAGCTGAACCTGCTGTTATGGCAATTAAAGCCACAATCCCTGTACCGGGCTCTCCGGCATATACATACCCCATGCCAGGTATTATACCGGAAACTGCTCCCAACAAAGGAGACTTCCTTTCCTCCGAAAGATGAATAGCGTATTCGTAAGAATCACGATATTTAGTATCTTTAACAACTCCCGGAGGGAAACCATCGTTAAAACCGCTTAATATTGAATAATAAACCTTTCTTTTTTTATAATAAAGCTCATAGAAATTATCATTACACTGGTTAATCGATAATGCTGTTAACAGAACGTTATTATAAATTCCTGAATTTATTAAACTATCTGCTTTGAAAACATTTATCACACATAATAAATTTTTATCTTCAGATATTATTTCCTTATTATAAACATCACTATAACGTCCGCTTTTATAAAGTATGTATGAATCAGTAACAGCATAACATAACGGAGATATATAACCGGGATAATAACCGGTTAGGCGGCCGAGTTCCGAATGAGCCCGATAGTATTCTCCATTTTTTATAAGATGCTTTATAAAAGACGAAATATTTTCAGGTGAGTATTCATCAGTATATTCAATTTCATTTTTTACAGAAGAATAGACAGGATTAAAAGTTATAAAAACTGAAGTTAAAAGAAGTATAAAAAAAAATATCTTTTTCAACGAAGAGGTTCCCCTTAAATCCGGGTTATGCATAAAATGCAAAACCCGGCATGAAGGTTATTATTTTGTTCTCCACTTCTCCCACCACATAACTACCGGTGATGCTATAAAAATTGAAGAATATGTACCGATAACAAGCCCGAAAAGAAGAACTGTGGCAAAATTATGAAGAACCTCCCCCCCGAGGAAGAAAAGTGATAAAACAGCAAACATTGTAGTAAATGCTGTGATCATAGTTCTTGTAAGTGTCTGTGTAACGGCTTTATTTATAACTTCACTGAAAATCTGTTTCCCCTTCAACTCATTGGTTTCCCTGATCCTGTCGAATACAACGATTGTATCATTTACCGAATAGCCGTAGAGTGTCAGCAGTGCTGCAATTACAGGTATATCAATTTCTATTCCCGCTGCACCGCAGAAGGCGACAGATAAAATTACATCATGGATAAGAGCGGCCATTGCTCCAACTGAATATTTGAACTCAAACCTGAAAGCAAGATAAAGCGTCATCATTACAACTGCCATAATAGCAAGCTTAACCGCTGACTTCCGCAGGTAATCACCAATTGCGGGGCCAACGCTCTCTTCACTTTCAATTGAAATATTTGAAAACTTCTCTACAAGCTTTGATTTCAGCATATCAAATTTTACTGAAGTTGTGCTGCCCGCAACAGATTCGGAGGCACTGGCAAGCTTTGTTGAGATCATATACTCATTCTTGTCACTTTCGCCGATCTGCTGTACAACAGGATTAAACTCCGCAAGAGCCTGACGTATTACCCCTTCATTTACGGATTTATCCTCAAATTTAACAATTACCTTGTATCCCCCGACAAAATCGATACCGTAGTTAAGCCCCCCTTTAAAAGCAGCTATAACTCCGAAAGTTACCATCAGGGCTACTGACAGACAAAGTGCGATAAATCTATATTTAAGAAAATCTATAGTCTTTTCCAAAATAAACTCCTTATATATGCAGCTTTTTAATCTTTTTATTAAGGGAAATAATTTCATAGGTGAATCTGGTTACATATAGAGCGACAAACATACTTGCCAGTATACCTATAAACAATGTAACTGCAAAACCCTTAATCGGTCCTGTACCGAACTGGAACAGAATAAAAGCAGCAAGAAGAGTTGTAAGGTTTGAATCAAATATTGTCCAGAATGCACGATCAAAACCAGCAACAATTGCCATCCTCACAGACTTCCCTTTTTTGATTTCCTCTTTTATCCGTTCGTAAATAATAACGTTTGCATCAACTGCCATACCCATGGTAAGGAGAAAACCTGCAATACCGGGCAGAGTCAGTGTAAATCCGAGAAGAGAAAGCGTCGCAAGCATAAAAATCATATTAAGAATCAGACCGATGTCTGCTATTAATCCAGCGACTTTGTAGTATGCGATCATAAAAATCATAATTATCACAATACCTAAGGCAAAAGCTTTAATACCTGCCTCAATTGAATCCTGCCCAAGAGTAGGACCTACTGTTCTTTCTTCAATAATTTTAAGATCAACCGGGAGCGCGCCCTCTTTAATAATTCTGGCGAGGGTCAAGGCTTCTTCGTAAGTAAAACCTCCGCTAATATTACCGCTCCCTGAACCTATGGTTTCTTTTATGTTCGGAGCATTCCTGACTTTATTATCAAGTATTATTGCCAGTTTTCTTCCATGATTCTTTTCCGAAGTAGCTTCGGCAAATTTTACGGCACCATCAGCAGTTGTTTTAAAAACAACAACAACCTGGCCATATTCATCCCTGTCAACAGTTGCTTCCTGAATATCTGTCCCAAGGAGTGAAACCTGCTTTTCAAGAACGATAGGGTAATCCGGTATTATTGCGCCGGTATCTTTATCCCTTTTGTAAAAGAAAAGAGTTTCCAGGTTTTCAGGCAGAGAAATACCTTTTGATATTTCATCAATAACAAGCTTCAGTTCATCATAGTTTTCAGGGAGATTTTTTTCTTTATAATTCTGTCCCATCCATGATGCTGCCATTGCAGTATATTTATCATCAACAAGCCTGTACTCCAGACTACCTGTTGTTCCAATAGCTTTTTTAACACCCGAAGGATCTTTAACTCCCGGGAGCTGTATCTCTATAGCCTCATTACCTCTCGGCCTGATGGATGGTTCAGATACACCGAACTTATCTATCCTGTTTCTCAGAAGCTCAAGTGCCTGCTGAGCAATTTCATTTTTATCTTTTTCGGTAAGTTCCCGTCCGATTTTTTTCTGTATCCCTTCAAAATTCGCCTGAAGAACAAGATGCATACCGCCCTGAAGGTCAAGACCGAGATTTATTTTCTTGGCAAGAAATGTTGTTTCAACCCAGTGTTTCAGAAGTTTTGCGTCAGCAACACCTTTGTATATCCTGACTTCATTCATTATAGCATCAGTAATATTCCTTCCTGAAACAATAAGAGACTGTTCACTTAAAGAAAGTTCATATCCGCCTGTTGAAAATCTCTTTTTTACAAATTCAATGTCTTCAGCAGTTGAAGTGGCGGAAAATTTTATCTCCATTTTCTTCGTACCGACGGTAGGAAGTATGAGAAGAGATGAAAACACAATTAAAAATACAATAAAGAAAAGCTTATATATCATTCCTCTGGACATTTAGATCCCCTGAATTTCTTATTTCCGGTAACTCTTCATCACCCTTGTGCCTGAGCCTCTTCTTCCGCCCCCCCTGGACCTGAGCCTGTAAAGAATAAAAATCCCTAACAAAAGAAGAAGAATCCCGCCTTTGGCAACAATATCCGCAGTTTTTTTGCTTAACCCGAAAAATCCCTCACCTGGCAGACTGTCCGGATTATTCTGATCATCAGATTCATTATTTACATTCTGAGCATTCTGCTCTGCCATGGACGGCGTTCTGTCGGCCAGTTTAATATCAGGGATCCGCTTATACTTAAAGTTCCCTTCACTGATAGATAACAGATAATCTTCTCCGGGAGTACCTTCGTCAGCCGGAGGCGCATCATCCTTTTTATTCTGAGATGCCGCCTCTTTCTTTTTAGCAGTTCCGGCTGAACTCCCGCTTTTCACCTTATCTTCTGCTACCCGTTTATTCCCGGAAGCAGACTCATTTTTACTTTCAACAGTTTCTTTTTCAGAAACAGTGTAATCATTCACGCCGGTGGCATCCTGTTCATTGATTTCGACAGAACTCTTATTATCCTCTGCTGCATCCTGAGAAAAAACAGGTAATACAGCAAAAGATACTATAAAAACTATAGTCAGTGTTTTAATAAACTTCATGGCAGTTTTCACCTGTTCTGTGGCAATCAGGAAACTTTTGCCTGAATTGAACTTTTAATAAAATCAATATTTGTATTTGATGCAACTTTCAGTGTTACAATGTCATCCTTAACCGCAACGATAACACCATGCATCCCTCCGGCAGTCACAACCTTATCCCCTTTCTGGAGATTATTAATCATAGCCTGACGCTGCTTCTCCTTTTTCTGCTGCGGCCTGATCAGTAAAAAGTAGAAAATCAGTATCATTAAAAGTATTGGTACAAGACTAAGCCATCCGCCGGATCCGGCAGCGCCCTGTCCCTGTGCATAAGCTGCTCCAAACATAGTACGTGTCCTTTATTAAATTTCTATTAAGCCAATATCAATTGAGAATAAATCCTGAACTTATGTCAACTTATTAATTGAGAGTCAGATCCCAAAACTGACAAATCAGTCTTTAAGTATAATTACCGGGGTTCCTAATGAGACAAACTTCTCAAGCTCCACAATATCCCTGTTAAACATTCTGATACAACCGCTTGAGCATTGCCGGCCAATAGATTCTTCATCGTTATTACCATGAATAGCAATACCATAACCTATACCGGCATTTTTCCCGTTTTTTTCAGGTATAACTCCCTTCGAAAGAGAATCATTGTATCTCCTGAAATCCTCTTCATTGGGATAATTAATTCCGTAATATCGCGGCCCGTATGCATTGTCTCCCAGGTCTTCCTGAGGTTTGCCGTATTTATGATACCCATTGTTTTTTTTGAAATAATACTCATTCATTTTACTGAGTTTCCTGTATGATTCAGAACTTCTGTCGGAATCCATACTAAGAATTTCATTTATATGATAGAAACCTTCCGGCGTTCTATTATCGCCCTCATATAGTTTAGGGCCGGAATCACTGCTGCTGCCATAACCGATTCTGTAAGATTCAATTTTACCCTTTCCACGCTCATAAACGGATAGAGTGAATTTCTCTTTTATAATCACAATTACATAATTTCCATTATAACTCATGAAAGCTTTTTCAGATGCTTTCTCTCCATTTTGACCGCATGACAGAAAAATCACGAGAAAGAGAATTAAAAAACATTTCCTCATCAGCATCTCCCGTTTTTTATTTAGCTTCCGGAGATGAAATATCAGATAGCTTTTTATACTCCCTGATCACATCATCAGTAACATCATATGAGGATCTGGAGTATAATACCGCTTCCCCGGTATTCAGGATAAAATCAGCATTATGCCGTCGGGCAACATTTGAAATGGCAGTTTTAATTTGCTCATAAAGCCTTTTTTTAATCACATCATCCTGACTCCCCACCCTGCCTTCGGGCGAGGCTACTCCTTTATGTTTGACAGCAAAAGCGTAAACTCTCGGAAGATCCACGTACCTGATAACATACTCATCAGTATTGCCTGTTCTGAATGACGAACATGAGCAGAGAAACAGCAGCAGAGATATCAACGAGAGCCTTTTCATCAATACCTTATATCCCCTATAGAAAACTGAAAATTATAGCCGCTGATTGTCTTAAAGCCATCATCATAAATCATTTTTTTACCGAACCAGAACCTTAAAGGCATCATCGGAACCTGTATCTTTATACCAAAACCATATGAATATATAAAATAGGGGAGGAGGTCACCATCATCAATCTGATCAATTCTCCTAAGCTTGCCACTGGCAAGATCCTCTGCAACATACTCCCGGTAATTATCATTAATCAGCAGTTTCTCCCAGTAGCTGTCAGTCCACAATGATCCTGCATCAAAAAAAGCCGTTACCCATAACATTTGCGGATGTATCGGAATTCTGTATTCAGCACCATAGAGTATCCTGTGATAGAGACCCACGTATCTCCAGGAATCGGGAAGATAAGGATCCTGATATTCCCAGCCGCGAACAGTTTCAGGACCGCCTATATCGAGCCTGTCATCTGACTCAAGCCATTCATTGTCATCATTAGACTGGTTCTTTTCAACCCATGATTTCATCATCGGCGGGAGAAGAAAATCCGCACTACCCCTGAGTTCAATTACCGTAGGGTGGGATTTCAGGAACGGTATATGGAACGGAGAATAATAAACATACATTTCAGGTGAAACCTGCATGTAGTGATCCTGGCCCCGTAACAACCCCCCGCCGACAATAGCGTGGGACAAACCTATACGCCATCCGCGCGTCGGGTTCATGTAATTATCTTTTGAATCCCTGTATAAATAAAACTTCAGACTCCGTTTCTGCTGCTGGCCTTCATCCACGGCAAGCATAACCTCATCCGGGCTATTCCCCGACGGATCGAGATAAGACTTGAATGTGTGGGTCCAGGTTGAACCAAGGACCCAGTAATACCAGAACCTGTAGCTTAAACCTAATGAGTATCCTATCCCCTGCTTCCTGTATTTTGACTCTTCGTCAGATTCAGGAAAAATCGAATTATCTTCATACTGATAAATATAATAAAAAACAGAACTGTTAAATGCTACGGGGTAATCAAAAAGCCATCTCTCCTGGAAACTGAGAGTTACTGATGACTTCTGGGGGCCATACTCGAACTTGACACCAACAGTCTGCCCGTTACCCATAAAGTTATTCTCTTTAACATCTGCGAAAATTGAAAAACCCGATGTGGAACCGTAACCGCCGCCAAGTGATATTGTACCCGTAGGCTGCTCTTCAACATCAACAATGAGGTTCATATAACCGTCTTTTGTTCCCGGACGGACATCAAAGTCCACCTGTTTAAAGTACCCGAGGTTATAAACCTTTTCCCTGGATACCTGCATCTTTTCTGAATCGAAAAGCTCCCCTTCCTTTATTACCAGCTCACGGCGTATTACTTTATCTTTTGTCTTTTTATTACCCTTTATTATTACCTGTTCAATGTAAGCCTTCTTACCTTCACTTATCATGAAATCGACTTTCACGAACTTTCTTTTCTCTTTTTTACCTTTTACTTCAACTTCCCTTTCTGTTACAGTCCGTTGAGGTATAACCCTTGCAAAGATATACCCTTTTGAAGCATAGAGAAAACTTATCGATTGCCGGTCATTCTGAAACTTTGTATTATCAAAAAGCTCCCCCCTCTCTTTAAGCTGAAAAGACTTCTTGAGGTTATCAATCTCTTTCTTGGAAAGTACATTGCTTTTTCCCTCTTCAAAATTTACAGTGTATTCGCCGTCAAAATAATATCGCTCACCCTCACTGAGCTTCAGAATAATATAAATCCCGCGTTCATCCATTTTAACCGGATCAACCCATTCATATTCAACTTTCTCATCAACAATCTGGGCGTCTATATAACCTTCCTGCTGATAATACCCTATCAGTTTTCGTTTATCCTCTTCATAAACCTCCCTCTTGAAGGCACCATCGCTGAACAGAGAATCCTCCTTTGTCTCAAGGAGAGCAAAAAGCTCTTTTGTATATATTTTCGTTGCCCCAAGGATTGCAAATTTTCTGACCTTGATCTCCTCGCCTTCATCAATTATTATATTTACAATGACGCTGTTACTATCTTCACCATCTTTGACATTGTACGTTATATAGGCGTTAAAATAACCTTCTTTATTATACTTCTCCTTAATCTGCTTAATACTCGTTTCTACAAGATCCTTTCTATATACTTCACCCTCTTTTATACTCATCGCTTCAAGCAGATCTGTTTCAATTAGTTCATCGTATCCTTTAAAAATCAGCTTTTCTACAACAGGGCGCTCTTCAAGGATTACTCTTACCTTAACACCATCACCGTCTTCATCAATCTCTACTTTGACATTGTCGAAAAAACCAAGTGCAAATATCTGTTTGATATCTTCACGGACCTCAGCTGATTTAAGCGGGTACCCTACAGTGGTGAGCATAACTTCATGAACATCATCTTCATCAAAATTATGGAGGCCTTCAATCTCAATTTTTTTAACTATGAGGTTTTCATATTTAGATGGTTGTGAAGAAAGGTAATTATATGCTGCTGCTATACATATCAGTATAAAGACAGCACCTGCCACTCCTGAAAAAAAACTTCTTTTTATCTGCATTATTATATCGCTATTCCGGTTTATTGTATCTGTTAATATCGAGCCTGAAGGTCAATAGAACCCTTTATATATTATATTCAGGTATGTCAAGAAAAATGAAAGCTATAGCATTATCTAAAAAATTTGAATACCATATCGGAGATTATGTTACTAAAAAAATATGACTTTAAATAATATGATTAAATTTAAATAATATCCCGGATTAAATAATCAATGGTTTAAATAATAATTCTTAAACCGGCAAAATACTGCACACCCGGTTCAGGATAGCCATCTCTTAAAAAATATTCTTCATTATATATATTATTAATCCTTGAATATATGTAAAATGTTCTATAAAGTTTAACATGTAATTCCAGATTGCCTATTATAAATGATTCAAGTTTTTTATCTGATTCCGGATCAACATACACAGATCCGTTAAAAAAGTTTTCCCAGTTAATCTCAAACAGCGGGCCTGCATATGCGAGATTAACAGAATAAATATTTTCGGGCCTGTATGTGATATTTGTATCTCTGAATCTGCGCCCGGGCATATACTTGAAATAGTCATAAGCAGTTTCCAAATCAAATCTATGCTTTGTAATATAAATAGAAGTAGAAAACTCCCCCCGGACATTCAGGAAAGAAGCTTCAATAGGAGTTATTGTTAGAACATCCTCCCCGTTAGAAGTATAATTATAGAAATTATTACTCCTCTCATATATCCCTTCAAACCGGAATTTCAGATTTTCAATGCCGACAGAACTTTTTTCGCCGCTGTCAAAATTAAATTGAAGGTCGCTCTTCAATTCCGAATGATTAACTGTGGCTGACGGCACCTCGTAGGGGACTGAAATATATTTTTTAGAATAAATATCATTGGCCGGATCATAGGGAACGAGTTTATATTCATGAAGAAGTTCAATAGCTACGTACTTTAAATTAATAGATGAGATATTCCCTTTAAAATAATAGTAATCTGTTCCATCATTATGCCATGACACAACAGGAGAAAGTGTGAGCATAGTATATTCGGTTACTTTAAAACTACCGAACACCTCCCCTGATGCGAAACTATCATCTTTATATTCAACCGGATAATTGTTTTTTATCCCCTCAAGCCTGAATCCTGCCTTGTTAGAAGCAGACCACACATACTCCATGCCGAGCACACCACGTGAAGTGTAAAAAGTGTCATCCACCTCCTCTGCAACAACTGGAGCTTCATTGGATTCAAGCTTATGATCATACCTTGCTGTACTTAAATCGATCTCCCATCTTGCAGGAGCTGGTTTAAACTCATTTTTGATCCTGAATTTTATATGGTCCTTATTCTCTCTTCCGTAAAACTCATTCTCAAACATTCCATAAGTACTGTTTGAAATTTCAAATTCAGGTATCATCTTCCAGTAATCGGTAAGAGTCACTTCACCGTTAAAGCCGGTATCATTACTAATAAAACTGGAATTATCATATTTATCAAAATCATTGGTATAATTAATACTGGAATTAAGCTGATATGCAAAATTAGCAAGTCCCTGGGTCATAAGTATGGAATACATGGAATCACCATTCAGGCCGGCAAGCATCCTTCCGTCAAAATTAATTGATGATGAAGAATTATTATCAGGCGGGGAGTCTGAAACATTGATATTCTGCGCAGCTACAACTGTGCTGAATAATAATAGAATTATTGCCGGGAATAGACTGATTTTTCTCATATAACCTGTTTAAAAAACAGCGGAGCTTTTTTATATGCCCCGCCGGTTTTTGAAGTGTTGAATACCATATTGTACCGCAACTGCGGTTTATTTCAGAGCCTGAAACTTATCTGTAAGCTCCCACCTGAAACCCTCATTTTCTCTTCCGAAATGACCGTACGCGGCAGTTACCCTGAATTGGGGTCTCTTAAGATCGAGAGATTTTATTATTCCGGACGGTTTCATATCGAATATATCTCTTACTCTTTTAACTATCTCTGATTCAGCAACATGCCCGGTTCCGAACGTATCAACCATTACAGAAACAGGATCTGCAACACCGATTGCATAGGCAAGCTGAACTTCACATTTATACGCAAGGCCTGCAGCAACGATATTTTTTGCTATATATCTTCCCATATACGCCGCGGATCTGTCCACCTTGGATGAATCCTTACCTGAAAAAGCGCCGCCGCCATGTCTCCCCATTCCGCCATAGGTATCAACGATGATCTTTCTTCCTGTTAAACCGGTGTCTCCATGCGGGCCGCCGACAACAAAACGTCCTGTAGGATTGATATAAAACTTTGTTTCTCCGGTAAGCATATCAGCCGGAATGACTTTTTTAATAACAAGTTCAATAACCGCTTCCCTGATTTTTTCACTGCTTACTTCCGGAGTATGCTGAGTTGAAATAACAACTGTATCTATATATTTTGGCTTTCCGTTTTCATATTTAACTGTAACCTGCGATTTGGAATCGGGCCTGAAAAAATCTACATCACCTGATTTTCTTACATCCGCAAGTTTTTTAACAAGCTTATGAGCCATCAGTATAGGCATTGGCATCAGTTCGTCAGTTTCTGCCACTGAAAAACCGAACATCATACCCTGATCACCGGCCCCCTGTTCCTTAAACAGGCCTTCACCCTCTGTTACACCCTGGGATATATCAGGTGACTGGGAATGGACATATGTCTGGACTTCACAATTTTTATAATCAAATCCTATTTCAGGATCATCATAACCGATCCACTTAACAACGTCTCTTGCCGCCTTTTCATAATCCACTTCCACTCTGGATGTCACTTCACCGGCAAGTACAATTCTGTTAGTTGTTACAAGAGTTTCAAGAGCGACTCTTGAATCAGGATCCCCGGAGAGATGAGCATCAAGAATGGCATCAGAAATCTGATCTGCAATCTTATCGGGATGTCCCTCGGAAACAGATTCTGATGTAAATATAAAATCTTTTTGCGGCATTTCAGCCTCCAATAATGCATAATTTCATAAATTATGAAAAACTTCAAGTAACAGATTATTTGTTGCTGCCGGAGTCTTTTTGATCTGCGCTTTCAGCAGGGACGTCAGTTTTCTCTATCATTCCTGATTCTGCAGATTCGGTGTTTAAAATTTTATCTTTTAAAGAACCGGTCTTCTTTGATTCAAGAATAGCCAATCCAAGCGATCCGGCCATAAAGATTATAACCATTGCAGCTGTTATCTTTGTAATAATATCAGCTGTAGATGAACCGAATGTTGACTGACCTGCTCCGCCAAGAATACCCATGCCGGCCCCTTTATCAGCCTGGAGCAGAATGACAATAATAAGCAGGACGCATAATATGACAAATAAAACACTCAATATTGATGTTAATACACCCATTTTTTCCTCGTGATATATTAAATAAAAAAAAACTCTCAGAACATACGTCTGACAGAGTAAGTTTGTCACAACTCCATGTCAAGAAATTACTAATAATTCCTCCTTTATTTAAAAATCAATCAGTATTTAATACTTTTGAATTTTTATAAACAATAAGCCCCGCTTTTCCTGCGGGGCCTTTATAATATTAATTTTTATAAATAAATTAATATTTAAATATTAATAATATTCAGAAAAGAATTCTCCTCCAGGCTTGCCCCTCCTACAAGAACTCCATCAATATTCTCCATGGCATATAAACCGGAAATATTATCCGGCTTCACTGAGCCTCCATAAAGAATAGGAATAACGTCAGCCGTTTCCACTCCAAAAAGAGTCTTTACCAGTCCGCGTATCATCCGGTGCGCCTCCTCCGCCATTTCAGGAGTAGCAACTTTTCCTGTACCTATTGCCCATACCGGCTCATATGCTATGGAAATTCTGCTCATATCTTCAGACTTCAGGCCTGAAAAAGCACCTTTCACCTGGGTCTCAAGGACTCTTTCTGTTTCACCGCTTTCACGCTCCACCAGAAGCTCTCCAACGCAAACCATAGGTTCAAGACCGTTTTCAAGAGCGGATTTAACCTTAAGATTAACATCATCATCCGTTTCATGAAATATATGCCTTCTTTCCGAGTGGCCTACAAGTATAAATGCCGCTCCGCAATCTTTTACCATAAGAGGAGATATTTCACCGGTAAAAGCGCCCTGCTTTTCATGAAACATATTCTGCGCGCCTGTTTTAAACAGCGTACCTGAGCATAAAGCAGAAACCCTGGATAAAACAGTTGCAGGGGGGAATACAACGTATTCCCTCCCCGGCTTGACATTCAGGCCGGTTATTAAATTTTTTATCAGTTTTTCCGCTTCATCGCCGGTTTTAAACATCTTCCAGTTCCCGGCGAAGATCTGTCTCCTGTCCATCAATCAATCCTCCAGGTTCTCATTTTGATATATAAAGAGCAAGATCGATACACCTTAATGAATAGCCCCATTCATTATCATACCAGCTCAGCACCTTCAGAAGATTGCCCCCTGAAACTTTCGTAAGCTCCGCATCGAAGATGGAGGAATAACTGTTCCCTTTAAAATCCATTGACACAAGAGGTTCTTCGCAATACTGCAGTATCCCTTTTAGTTCACCTTCTGACGCATCTTTCACAGCTTTATTAACCTCTTCAATTGTGACATCTCTCTTCAGTGTACATGTAAGGTCAACTATTGAGACATCAGGTGTCGGAACCCTTATTGCTCCTCCATCGAGTTTCCCCTTCAGGTCAGGAATGACAAGAGCAACAGCTTTTGCAGCACCTGTAGTTGTGGGAATCATTGACATTGCAGCAGCCCTTGCCCTGCGGAGGTCCTTATGCGGTGCATCAAGAACTTTCTGATCATTTGTGTATGAGTGAATAGTGGTCATAAGACCTTTCTCTATACCGAATTTATTATGTATTATTTTTGCAAGGGGAGCAAGACAGTTCGTTGTACAGGAGGCGTTTGATATAATCTTATGAGCAGATTTATCGAACATGTTCTCATTAACTCCCATAACAATTGTTATATCCTCTTTTTTTGCAGGAGCTGAGATAATTACCCTCTGCGCTCCTGCTTTCAGATGCGCTTCAGCTTTATCTCTCTCTGTATATTTCCCCGTTGATTCTATTACAACATCAATCCCCTCTGCTTTCCATGGAAGGGCAGCGGGATCCTTCTCGGAATGGACCTTAATCTTCTTTCCATTAACAGTAATTGAAGTATCATCGTAAGAAACATCCCCTTCAAATATACCGAATATTGAATCATACTTGAAGAGATGCGCCAGGGTTCTGGCATCCGTAAGGTCATTGATGCTTACAACCTCTATATTGCCATACTTTTCAGGGTACATAAATATCCCTCTGACAACATTGCGGCCGATTCTGCCGAAACCATTTACTGAAATTTTAACACTCATATTCTCCTCCGTATCTTTAAAATGAAATCTGCTGATTTATGGTAAGTGACGAAATTTTAATGTACTGACATTTCGAATTATTCTCTTTATAATTTATACTTAAAAGAATTTTTTTCAAAAAAAAAGAACAATCATGCATTAATATTCATTATCCACGCGGTCTTCTTTAATTATTGATTTTCAGTGCTGAAAATTTTTCCCCTGTAACAGGATCCCGGAGTTCCGGATTCAGTTCGATCAGATGATCCATTATAAATTCCCTGTTACGTATTTCAGGATGCGGGATTATCAGTATGCCGGTATTCATTATAATATTATCATAAAGAAGAATATCAAGGTCTATCTCCCGCGGTCCCTTTTCAAATCTTTTAACTCTACCCAGAGCTATTTCAATATCCTTCAGTATTTCAAGGAGCTGATCCGGAGAAAAACCGGTTTCAATAAGTATAACCTGATTTAAAAAGTCGGGCTGTTCTGTAAAATCTACAGCTTTTGTTTCGACAACAGAGCTTTCATGCAGCGTCTCAGGAGATATTCTTTCCCTGATCATCCTTACAGCTGACGCGAGATAATCTCTCCTCTCCCCGATATTACTCCCGAGGCCTATATAAACTAAAGCCATTACTTCTTCTCTCTGTAATCTTCACCACTAAGCTCAACAATTCTGCACATTTCGCGTATTCTCGAAAGAATTCTACCCTCGGAAAGCTCCTTGAGAGATTTCTCCGGATTATTATTTGATGTTATTATTGTAAACTTCTCTGCTTCGTAACGTGCATCTATTAGATTATAAAGAGTCTCCTGCTCCCAGGGTGAATCCCTCTGTACCCCGAAATCATCAATAACAAGAACATCAACCGTTGCAAGATCCTTTTCAATTTTTCCGGACTGTCCGTATCGCTCTGACCCTTCAACAAATGTGGAACGGAGAAGATTAAAGAAATTCCTTGATATTTTAATAAATTTACCATTTACTGCATGATGTGTAATCAATTCTGTCAATATTATGCACGAAAGCAGCGTTTTACCTGTGCCGGGGTTTCCCCACAGGTAGAGTCCCTTGTTTACATCCGGGAATTTCTGAATTATATCATAAGCTGCATTTTTTGCTTCAGAAGCATGTTTGCTTGAAGCTTTGAAATCATTAATTGTCTTCCACCGGAATTTTTTACTATCTATACCTGAGGAGTTATAAATTTCAAGTACCCTGTCAATTTTGAGACGGGTAGCTCTGCAGAAACATGCCCTTATATTGTCCCCGTCGCTATAATAATAGGGCTCCTCCCCTCCGCATTTACATTTAGGCAAAACACACTTCGGGCATGGAGAAAGTGCATTATCTCCCGTTATTTCAAATGCTGTATTATGAATTATCCCTGAATAATCACAATAAGGGCAGAAACTGTTTTTATCTTTTTTGTTCATCCCGATTTTATTATTAAAAGTTAAATGTTTTAAATAAAAACTGCTTAAATCACTGTATAATTGTCAAGACTAATTGCCGATTTTTATTATATTGAATTATATTGAAATTTAATTAAAATTATACAGTTCAGGTAGAGAAAAACTATAAATTTTTTATACAATAAAGACGATTATGAAAATAAAGCGCAAGATATAGTTTTTATAAGAGGTTATATATGAAATCTAATTCAATAGCAGGGAAAACAGCTGTACTGATCTGCGGTATTTTTCTGACATATTCTTTTTTAAATACAGCTTCAGCTCAGCAGAGCGAACAGGCAGACACAAACAAGCAGCAGACTGAAACAAAAGCTGATGCCAATAAAGAACCGGTTAATCCTAACTCTGATGTCAAAGACGGATGGAGAATCAGCGACTATAAACCTTATATAGCATCACTAAAGGAACTTGAGACTTTAAGCGAAGAGTATTCAGAATTTCTCCTGAAAAGGTCAATAGATGAATACGCCAAAGGCCTCGATACTCTTGATGACATGGAAACCGAAATTACACGTCTTAAAGAAATCTACAAAAACAAGAAATATCTGAATGAAAAATGGTATTGGCAGGAAGTTGACAGAAAAAATGCCCAGGACAGGTATATAAGCAGAATAAAAACTGAAGCCAAAACAAAATCTATAACATATTTCACAAAAGCTATCAATACAATGGACGAGATACGTTCACATGATCTTATTCATAATGAAAAATATCTCACATTTAAATCAAGATTATTCAGGATTTATGTATCTACACAGTACGATCTTGGTAACCTTAAGCCATGTATTCCTATTCTGGAAAGGTATATAACTCTTAAAGATGAAAACAGGAAAGACCTATGGGCATATAAATATATGTCAAGCTGTTATGCGTTCATGGAAACACTTCTCGATAAGAGCGGAAAAAGTTCTGACGAAGATGTTGTATATTATAAAAACAAGAAAAACCAGTCTCTCCTGAAAGCTGTTGAAATTCAGTACGGTCTGGAATCTCCGGAGTTCAAAGAACTGCAAATCATGGTCCAGCTTGATGAAAAGAAAAGTGAAGTTATAAATGTAAATAAATAATATTTATTCTATACGATTAAAAAAGCCCCTTTACATTTGAGGGGCTTTTTTATTTTCAGCAGCATTGATTAACATCTATCAAACGGCACATTCAGTTATCATAAACCGATTGATTCATTATGTATTTCTCCCCGTCATAAAGAAACCTTATTTTAATTATCCTGTTCTCCGGTACATACAGCTTAATCTCTTCCGGCTGGTTTATGTTATTTACCCTGACATACCGTCCTTTAATTCTGTCAAGTTCCCACCTTTCAGCTTTAATTATACAGTATCTCCCGGCATCAGCTTTTATCAGTGAACTGCTTCCCACGTTTGATGGAGCGGTTTCTGTGCGCCCGGTATCTGCACCATTAACATTAATCTGGTAGTATACCATATTTTCAGTATCAGAAACTGTTTCTTTCGATTCAATGTTATCATTAAACTCAAGTATGATGTTATAATCCGGATTAAAAGGAAAAGCTTTCCCCTCCCTGTAGATGTATATATTCCTTTGAGAAATTGTATCAATTATCTCAATTTCACTCCCGTTTGAAAGAAAAACGAAGCGGCCGTCGATTATCCTTTCAATATACCTCTCCCCCTCCAGCGTAAAAGGTATTAAGTATCCGTTGCAGTCCAGCCCTGAACCGGTCAGAGTAATCAATCCTCCATCGGTCAATGTGAAATCATCAACTCCGCGGATAATCTTTTTTTCATTAATATCCGGATCAAAGCGGATAAGAACTTTTTCAGCTTTAACCGTTAAACTCCCGGAACTTTCTGAATCGGATGGATCACTTTTCTGAATAATATCAGCGAGCAGGTAAAATATCCTGCCGCTGCAAATCAGTTTATGAAGCTTCCGGAACCCCGGCCCGAGATTAAACTCAGATATCACCTCATCAGGATTTTTAATACTCCCGGCAAGCCATCCATCTCCGGATTCTTTTATATAGCAAAGAAAATCATCATTGCTATAAATACCAAGAATATTTCCTTCTATTGGGAGTTCCTGTAGGAATCTTTCCGACTTGTATACTCTCCCGTTATTCAGAATAAACTTATCCTGCGATATACCTGATTCCGTTTTGCCGGAAAAATTTTTTTCTGTTTCACCGTAAACGGCTAAAGAGAAAAAGAGAGTTATCAAAAAAAACATTAAAGGAATTATTGCATCAGGTTTCATATTATTCCGGGACTATTACGATTATTATCTGATAATGAGCTCTTTAATTAACTCCCCGCGACTCCGGTAAAAGACCATCGGAGTCAGGGAGAAAGCTGAAAAGGGCTGCCGTAAAGACAGCCCTCCACCATTCAATTATTTCTCAGTTATATGTCTCTGAACCGAGGTAAGTTACAGGCGGCTCATCCATGAACCATCTGAGTGTATTCTTCAGTCTCATTATCTGCACAAAGAGGTCATGCTCGGGAAGTTCATTAGGGGCATGCATAGGGCTCTTCCAGTAAAAGGATAACCATTCCTGGTTGCCGGACAGAGATGCTCTTTTTGCAAGATCGAGAAACATAACAAGATCAAGAACTATAGGTGCGGCAAGAATCGAGTCCCGGCAGAGGAAATTAACCTTAATCTGCATCGGGTATCCAAGCCATCCGAAAATATCGATATTATCCCACCCCTCTTTATTATCCCCTCTTGGAGGATAATAATTTATAGTAACTTTATGGTAAAAGTCTTTATAAAGATCCGGATAGAGTTCCGGCTGGCATATCTGGTCAAGAACTGAAAGTTTGCTCACCTCTTTTGTCTTGAATGATTCAGGATCATCCAGCACCTCTCCATCCCTGTTGCCCAGAATATTAGTTGAATACCACCCCTTCATCCCGAGCATTCTTGATTTAAGCCCCGGTGCAAGGAGTGTTTTCATGAATGTCTGGCCGGATTTGAAATCCTTTCCACCCATTGGTACTTTGCGCTTATCAGCAAGTTCCCACAATGCAGGTATATCGTTGCAGAGATTAGGGGCGCCATTTGCATAAGGTATTCCGAGGTCAATCGCCGCATAAGCATAGATCATGCTCGGGGCAATCTTCGGATGATTTGATTTCAGGGCTTTTTCAAAATTCTCAAGAGTATCATGTACTCCGGGAATCATCTCCTGGTATATCTCCGTACTTCCGCACCATACCATCACCATTCTTGAAAGATTCTTCTCCTGTTTAAACTTCCGGATATCATCCTTAACCATCTCTGCGAGTTCCCAGTGTGTAGGAGCTTCTTTGACCCATGTTCCGTGGAGATTTTTAACATACTCATTTTTGAATACTGCTTTCCATGGCTTAATTTTTGAAAGTTCATCCTTTACAGCATCGAGGTGGGTATTTGAGAGGACCTGGGCCCTTTTTGCCGCATCATAAACATTCTCCTCAAATATATCCCAACCAGCAAATTCAAGATCTTTAAGATCTGCAAGGGGGACAAAATCCTTTATATTAACCTCAGCGGCTTTATCACCCTTCCCTACTCTTATTTTACCCATCTGCGTAAGAGAACCCACAGGAAGAGCCGCCCCCTTTCTTACCAGCATAACACCTGCGATGAAAGTCGTACTTACAGCGCCAAGGCCCGGGATTAGAATGCCGAGTTTCCCTTCCGGACTTTTAATATCAGTATTTTTAAGTGTCATGGTGTCTCTCCTTGTTTATATATAATTTTAACGAATTTGCTGTCAGAATAGCAATTAACGGATTATTTTAAGATTTCTCATATGCGATTGAAATGATAATGGGCTTATCCATTCGTTATTTGCAATAATATAATGTTTAACTTAAAAAATCATTAATTACCAAAAAATACAACTAATAGAAAGATGTTTCGTCAAGAAATTTTAAAATATTTAACCTGCGCATAACTTTGTATACCCCTTATTACTTGACAAAAAAGATTTCCGGAGAAATACCATCTATATGCCGGTTATCCGTAATTATACCCGCATTCAATATACTACTGCAGATTACAGCAAAACAATATATTTTCTAATTATTCAGGAGAATTCAGATGAACAGGGATAACATGAATATCGACTGGGCCAATCTTCCATTCGGATACTTTAAAACAGATTGTAATATCCGTTTCTATCACAGGGACGGAAAATGGTCAGCAGGCGAACTGGTTACCGATGAAACAATAACAATGCATATGGCTGCACCCTGCCTTCATTACGGCCAGGAAGCCTTTGAGGGGATGAAAGCTTTTCAGACCAGAGACGGCAGAATTGTAATATTCAGGCCTTCAGAAAACTGGAAAAGACTGCAGAAAACCTCTGAAAGAATTTTCCTCCCCCCTATGCCGGAGGAGATGTTTGTTGAAGCAGTTAAAAAAGTCGTAGCTGCCAATATAAAATATGTACCACCCTACGGTACAGGCGCAAGTCTCTATATAAGGCCGTTTTTAATAGGAGTGGGAGCCAAAGTGGGACTGGGACCCGCTCCTGAATATATCTTCGCGATTTTTGTTACTCCGGTAGGACCATACTATAAAGGGGGCCTCACGCCTGTAAAAGCTATGGTTATTACAGAGTTCGACAGGGCTGCTCCTGACGGTGTTGGCGACTGCAAGGTTGGAGGAAACTACGCGGCGGGCCTCCCCGGTGCTGATCACGCGAAACAGCACGGATACCCTGTTCCGCTCTTCCTTGATCCTAAGGAAAAAAAGTATGTAGATGAATTCGGTACTTCAAACTTCATAGCAATCAAAGGGGATACTTATTACACGCCAAGTTCAAAAAGTATTCTTCCAAGTATAACCAATGACAGTTTAAGAATTATCGCCGCAGACCTCGGAATGAAGATTGAACGGAGACCAATCTCTATTGATGAGGTTTCCTCATTTGATGAAGTGGGGGCTGTAGGTACAGCGGCAGTTATTACGCCTATCTGCGGAATCAATTACCAGGGGAAAGAGATGCTTTTCGGCTCAGAAGAAAAAGCAGGACCGGTAATAACAAAGCTCTACCAGAATCTTACAGGAATTCAGTATGGAGAACTGGAGGATAAATTCAACTGGCTGGTGGAAGTCAGGTAAACAAATATCAGGAGAGGATGCTGTGAATCCGGGCGGATTACCGCATCCTCTCTAATACTATTGTCATTCTGAATTAGCTACAATTTTAGCCTGCATTGCCAGATATTCAACAAGTTTCTGTTCTGAAATAATCCCCTGTGAAACAAGGATAATGCCGATAAGCCCCCCTTCGCTATGCTGAACTTCAAGAGCTTTGTTAAGCTGCTCCTGTGTTATTACTCCATTTTCAACAAGCATTTCACCCAGCAGTGGTTTTGCCATCTCGTCCTCCGGTCTCTATATTTATACATTCACTGGATGTGAAGTTATATTCTGAATAATAATATATCAATCATGTGTACAAAATCAAGTTAAATGGGTCAATTTTATAATAGCCTTGCAACTGTTTTTTTCCAGAGTTCCACCTGTTTAGCTCTCTCAATGCTGTTCATAACCGGTTCAAATCTTCTGGAAATTCTGTTTTCCGAGGCAATTTCGTCAATCCCGTTGTATAAACCGGCTGAAACACCCGCCAGATACGCAGCTCCCAGAGCCGTGGATTCCCTTATTTCAGGGAGGAGCACGGGAACTCCCAGAATATCTGACTGAAACTGCATCAGGAACTTGTTTTCAGTTGCACCACCGTCCACCCGGAGGTCAATTATTCTTCTCCCTGTATCCTGCTCCATAGCATGAATTACATCAAGGGACTGAAAAGCGATAGATTTAAGCGCTGCACGCACAATCTGTTCCCGGGTTGTATCCCTGGTCAGTCCGAAAATAGCTCCCCGTGCATCCATCTTCCAGTAGGGAGCGCCGAGCCCAACAAACGCAGGGACAAATACAACCTCATCCTCCTTGTTGAACTGGGAAGATGCAATCCCCTCGGATTCAGTTGCGCTGTCAAAAAAATGCATGTAATCCCGGAGCCACTGCATCACAGCCCCGCCGATAAAAACTGAGCCCTCAAGAGCGTAAACCGGATTCCCGTTATTGTCAGGAGTCAGGGTCGTAAGGAGCCCGTTAGTTGATATAGTGAAATCCTCCCCGTTGTTGAGGAGCATAAAGCACCCTGTGCCATAAGTGTTTTTTGCCCTGCCCGGGGAGATGCAGTTCTGCCCTACCATTGCAGCCTGCTGATCGCCTGCAATCCCTCCAATGGGTATCCCGTCAGGGAGGCCCGGGCAGCCCAGGGTGCTTCCATACGCATAGGCAGAAGGGTATACTTCAGGGAGTATATTCACAGGTATGCCGAGAATTTCGCAAAGCTCCTCAGACCACTTCTTCTCCCTTATATCAAAAATCAGTGTACGGGAGGCATTTGTAAAGTCTGTTGCGTGAACCTTACCCCCTGTAAGCTTCCAGAGTATCCATGTATCAATTGTGCCGAATCGCAGCTTCCCGCTTTTTGCCATGGGCCTTGCTTCCAGCACATTATCAAAGAGCCACTTGACTTTTGTGCCTGAAAAATATGCATCAACCACAAGACCGGTCTTCTCCCTGAATTTATTTTCATATCCCAGTTCTTTAAGCTGATTACATATATCAGAAGTCCTCCGGCACTGCCAGACAATTGCTTTATGTACGGGGCGGCTTGTGTCAGCATCCCATAAAAGTGATGTCTCCCTCTGATTGGTTATCCCTATTGATATCGCTGATGCGGGATTAAGGTTCCCTTTTTTTATCGCCTCAGGGATCAGTTTTACCACGGAGCCCCATATTTCAAGAGCATCATGCTCCACCCAACCCGATTTCGGAAAGTACTGGGGGAACTCACTGTAGGCGCTTGATATGACCTTCCCCTTCTCGTCAAAACAGAAAACCCTGTTCCCTGTTGTTCCCAGATCAATCGAAATGATATATTTTTTATCTTCCATATATTCCCCCGGAAATTATTCTCCGTAAATAATAAACAACTACTCCTTACGATGTCAAATATTTAAAGAAGCGGGTAAAATATCCGCTGTAAAATGTTTGACAGCATTGACATCATACAGCCTTTTATTGATATATATTCGACTCAATCGCGTTAAACAGGAAAAATAATGCTTGGAAATATATTCGGCAACATCAAACCCGTCTTCATAGCTGAGATCGGGCTCAACCATAATGGTGACATCAATACAGCGGAAAAAATGATCGGGAAAGCTGCTGAATCAGGAGCCCATGCAGTGAAGTTCCAGACATTTATCCCTGAGTTAATGAATTCCCCCTTTACATCTTCACTGATGAATGGCGACGCGGAACCTGTTAAAAATTATTCCATCCGGGAGTTTTTCAGGACTTTTCTTTTTTCAAAGGAACAATGGCTGCAGCTCAAAAAAAAATCAGAGGAGTGCGGAGTTGTTTTTTTCTCTGCCCCATTCGATTCCCCTTCTGTTGACCTCCTTGAAAGTATAGATATTCCGCTTTATAAAATTGCATCATCAGAGGTAACGAATCCCCCTCTGCTGAAAAAAATCGCATCCACCGGGAAACCTGTTATTCTGTCAACCGGGATGAGCACTGCGGATGAAATAAGCACTGCTATAAGTATACTGGAAGCAAACGGTGCAGGAGAGATTGTTCTGCTTCACTGCGTTTCACTATACCCTCTCGATGATTCTGAAGCTAATCTCAGCAGAATTGTATCACTTAGAGAGCGTTTCAGCAAACCAGTGGGAATATCTGATCACAGCAGGGATTATGCTTCAGTTATGATTGCCGCAGCTCTCGGAGCGGCTGTTGTGGAAAAGCACTTCAAACTTGACTATAACCATGAATGTCCGGACAAAGATGTTTCTTTATCTCCTGTGCAGTTCAGGGAGATGGTTTCAGCAGCTGTACGCGGTTCTTTAATGGCAGGGGACGGGAAGATTGAGTTTTACGGCAGAGAAGCGGAAACAGCGCGCGGCGCAAAAAGGAGCCTTTTTGCAGCAAAAGATTTAATTGCGGGGGGTATTCTTTCGGAAACTGACGTGCTCTGCCTACGGCCGGGAACAGGAATTCCGGCTTCGGCTATTTATGAATTTACAGGGCGTAAACTGAAAACTGATATCAAAGAGGGCTCAATACTGAAGCCTGAATATTTTTTATAACCGGAGTGTTTAAATGCTTACACGTAAAAGTCTGCTGTTACTTCTCATTCCTGCTGTTCTATTTACCCAGTGTACAACATGGTACAGGCTCACAAAGAAGGAGAGTAATTATTATACCCCTTCAGAAATGATTATCCTCGCCGAAACCACTGCTGCTGTGGATTTCAAATACGGATTTGATCCTGAACTTGAGCTTGACTACATATATATGGCCGGCAGCTTCTCAGCTTCGGAAATCGCATCAAAAGAAAAAAAGCTCAGGGATACTCTGCTTAAATTTAAACCTGAAGAAGTGATTTTATTTTATGAGAAGATATACAGGCTGACTGACATTCTTAAATGGAATATGAATGACTACAAAGAGGATGAGGAGTGGGCTGAGGCCACCCTTATTGAAAAATATCTTCTCCCGGATACAAATAAATTTCTTGAAATGCTTGAGAAAAATATAATTCTTATCGATGTACAATATAGAACTACTATTGAAGAGAGGAAAAGGATAATAAAACAAGAGGTCATTGATGATCTCAACTGATATTATCCCCCAGATAATTGTGAAAAAAACTAAACTTATACCGGCCCTGCTCCTTATAATACTTTTGTTTTCCTCAACACCTTCTTTTGCGGAGAAAAATGGTGTATATGTTCTATGTTACCATGCCTTTCTTGAAAGGAAAGACCCCTACTCTTTTTCAAATGATCAGTTCCGGGATCAGCTTCATCGACTGAAAAACTCAGGATTTAAATTCGTTACATTTGAAGATATGATAAACCAGCGCATTAACGGTACAAAAAATATTCTTATTACAATTGATGACGGGAATAAAAGTGTTTATCAGGCATACTACTCCATAATGAAACCGATGGGGATAAAACCTGTACTTGGAATATATCCGGCAATAATCGGAAAAGTTCATTATGCCATGAACTGGGACGAGGTTAAAAAACTTGCTTCAGATGGTTGCTATATAGCCTCTCACGGCTATCATCATATGTATCTTTCAACAAAATACTACCAGAAAGAACCGAAAAATTTTAAAAAAGAAATCTATCTTTCCAAAAAGGTGCTCGAAGAAAAACTCGGGAAGAAAATTGAACTCATGGTTTACCCTTTTGGTGTCTCCAGTGATATTGCCATATCTGAACTGAAAAACGCAGGTTATAAATACGGAATGTCCCTTATTCAGAAAATTTCAAATGTCCCTATTTCTGAAGATTTCATGATACCGAGGTATATGCTGACAAAACCCAATCAAAAAGGTCTTATAGCATACTTCGCCCGTAATTCAGAAAAACCCGGTACTGCTTCAAATAAATCAGATCGTACAACGGAAGTTGCAGCAGTTGATGGAGCGAAAAAAAATAACCGGGTAACAATTAAAAACTATCCACAGCAGATACATAATATGGTGATGAATGATATTATATTTATGCCGGATAAAAAAACTGCGGTTGATAAAAAAAAGAAAAAAATAACAAAGCAGCCTAAATTCAAACCTTTTATTCATAAAAACGC